>Ga0194136_1000033_pt1 | contig 83934 bp, 86 predicted proteins | sample TARM_MetaG_T3A_1_FD_134023 | JGI IMG/M metagenome (GOLD analysis project Ga0194136, IMG submission 134023) | Freshwater microbial communities from Pennsylvania, USA, analyzing microbe dynamics in response to fracking - TARM_MetaG_T3A_14 (version 2) | ecosystem: Environmental > Aquatic >...
GCCTTCCTCTAATGCAGGACCATACACTGTTAAGGGCTTTGTGGTGGATCCGATATGTCTTAAGATAGGATTTTGGACGGTATCAGAATAATAGGAGTAATTGAATCCATTGGAGACACGATGGTCTCTTCCGCCAATGATGACCTTCACTTGGCCAGTACGATAATCCATGGCGGAGAAAGCAGCTTCAGCTTCAGTGACTTCCTCTTCAATGGTTGTGTGTTCAGTGATGCCCCAAGTTTTCTTCACGGAGTTGATATAGGTCACATTGATGTTGGAGAAATCACTGAGGATGCTTTGGGCATACTCTTGGGCATCACGGTCCATGGTGGAATGAATGATGAGACCACCATAGGCGAAAAGATAGCGTATTTCTTCATCGGTATAACCTCTTTTGGCTTTTAAATCTCTTGTCACTTGATCCACTACAGGTCTTGTGAAAAACTCATAGTTGTATTGATCTTGGACCAAAGAAGTTTGGGAAAAGGGGAGGCCTTTTTCTAAAATGGCGATTTGTCTGGTGTACTCTTCTTCCGTGAGCCGTTCTTCGCTGAGTGCGAGGGTCAACTCGTTTTGTCTGAGGAGTTTTTCGTCAGCGGGTAAGAGTGCAAGATCCAGCTCTTTAGCATAGTCGTTGTACTCTTCACGGGTGATTTTATCATTGTCTCTCATGGCTGCCAAGACGGTCTTTGTGCGATTGATGTAGATTTGTGGATTTGCCATGGAAGATCTGGAAAAGGCGTAGTAAACACTGGGACTTTGGGTGGTGCCTGCGATATAAGCAGCTTCTACCACGGACAACTCTTTGGCGGACTTATTGAAATATTGTCTTGCAGCGGCTTCTACACCATTGGCTCGTCCACCCAGGAAGATGCTGTTCAAATAAGTTTCAAGAATTTGATCTTTGGTAAGCAGTTTTTCTGCCTCAATGGCCATGAAGATCTCTTGAATTTTACGCTCGTATTTCTGATCCCTGGTTAAGAAGGTATTCTTGATGATCTGCTGTGTGAGGGTGGATCCCCCTTGCATATCACGATTGCCTGTGATGTAGCCCAGAAGGTCTCGAAGGGTTACACCGATGGTACGTCTATAATCCACCCCATTGTGTTTTTCGAAACGTTCATCTTCCACGGAGATGAATGCATTGATGATGTTGTCGCCCATTTCAGAAAGAGGAATGGGAAAGCGTACTTCATCTGTATGGATGATGTCCATTTGATTGCCTTCATTGTCCACAACGATGCTGGGTTCACTCAGGGCTAAAAAACGATTGATGCTGACTTCTGGAGCATTTGCGCCAATATCTAAAACGATTTTTGCTACGTATAATGCGCCAACCATGGACGTTACTAATAAAGCTATGAGAAAAAACTTAATAAATTTTGTAAAATAGGTGAAGGAATTGCTCGTTGCATTCCTCCGGGTATTTGGTCTCTTTACCATGAAGGTACCTCCTATAATTGTTTCCTAAGTATTATAGCATAAAAGATGCCCTACCTTGTAGTAGCGCATCTTTATGAAAGTCTTAATATTCCATGATGATTAGAAGTTCTCTTTCCAGTTGAATACATAGGGTACATTTCGATAATAGTCCCCGTAGTTTAGGCCATAGCCAACCACAAAAACATCGTCAATGGTGAAGCAGCAATAGTCCGCAGACATATCGATGGTTCTTCTGGAAGGTTTATCTAAAAGGGTACAGGTTTTTACACTTCTAGCGCCTTTTTCTTTGACATAATTCACCACAAAATCCATGGTGATGCCAGTGTCGATGATATCATCCACAATGAGGACATCATAACCTTCAATAGAATCTGGCACATCGTTGACGACTTTACAAGTGCCTTGGGAGGTTTCGCTGTGTCCATAGGACGACGTGGTCATGAAGCCGATGGTTGTGTCCAGGTCAATGGCACGCACGAGATCCGCGGTGAAAATAAAGCTGCCTCTTAATAGAGAAAGGACATAGAGCTTTTTATCCTTGTAGTCCTTCGTTATGAGCGCACCAACTTCTTGCACTTTTTCTTGTATTTCTTTCTCAGAAATGAGAATATTACGTTCTTTGTTTTCCATGAGGGTTCATCACCGATTCCTTTCAAAGTATACATATTACACTAAATAATATATAATTGATGTGAATATGTCAAGAACCTTGAAAAAAAGGAGGGAATCTTGTGATTACAGGTAATATAGATGGTGTTCGTAAGAGAATACTCGACGAACTAGAAGAAATTTTTGAGATTAAAACAGAAAAGTATTCCTTTGTTCATGAAGAAATCATTGCCATCATGGTGAAAGCCACCAATGAACTCAATCGCGAAATCAGTGTCTTGGTGGATCGTAAAGGAAAGGTCTTGGAGGTAACGGTGGGAGACAGCAGCACCGTTTCGTTGCCTTTGGTGGACTTAAGAGACAATAAGCTTTCTAGAGTGCGTGTGGTGCATACCCATCCCAATGGAAATCCAAACTTATCGGCGTTGGATATCTCCGCTTTGGTGAAAATGAAATTAGATGCCATTGTGGCCATTGGGGTAAAAGAACATCCAGAAGTGGTCATGGGCTTTTTAACCGTGGAAAACCAGAAAGTCCACGTGGAAGCCACAAAACCATTGTCTCTTGAGGATGCTCAGCGTTTTAATATTCAAGACCGCATTCTCTATAATGAAGGATTACTATTAGAGGCTGAGGATTTGGAAGAGGATGAAGAACGTGCGGTACTCATAGGCCTAGATTCCGAAGATAGTCTGGTGGAATTGCAAGAACTGGCCAAGGCTGCAGAGGTTAGTGTCGGAGAAATCATGTACCAAAAGAGAGCCACCCAAGACAATGCGTACTATGTGGGTAAAGGGAAGGTCAGTGAAATTAGAGATGCCTTGCAACTTACTAGGAGCAATATGGTTATTGCAGATGACGAGCTCACGGGTTCTCAGATTAGAAACCTAGAAGACGAGCTTGGGGTGAAGGTCATCGATCGAACTACGTTGATTTTAGAGATTTTTGCCAAGCGTGCAAGAAGTAGAGAAGCAAAGCTACAGGTAGAGCTGGCCCAGCTGAAATATCGTATGTCTCGGTTGATTGGCCTAGGCACAGTCATGTCTAGAACTGGCGGTGGTATTGGCACCAGAGGTCCAGGAGAGCAAAAGCTTGAAATTGACAGAAGAAAGATCAGAGACCGGGTCAATGACTTGAGAAATGAACTGAAAAAAGTTGTGGCCATTCGAAGCGTACAAAGGGAAAATAGAAATCAAAACGAAATTCCGAGAATTTCTTTGGTAGGGTATACCAACTCAGGAAAATCTACCCTTAGAAATGCCATGGCAGACATGGCTTCCAAGGATGCGCTGGTGAAAAACAAGGTCTTAGAGAAAGACATGCTTTTTGCAACTTTAGATACCACAACGAGAGCCCTGTCCCTGGAAGATAAACGGGTCATCACCGTAACAGATACCGTGGGGTTTGTTCGGAAACTACCTCATGATCTCATTGAGGCTTTCAAGTCTACCTTGGAAGAAGTAATTTACTCTGACGTTCTTGTCCATGTCATCGACGGTTCTGTGGATGATTGTTATGGGCAAGCGCTGGCGGTGGATGAGGTGTTGGCTGAGATTGGTGCAGATAATGCCCATAGAATCATCGCCATCAATAAAATTGATAAGGGAAAATCCTATAAAGTGGAAGAGGTGGAGAAACTTTATGAGGGACAATATCCCATCATTGAGATCTCTGCAAAAAATGGAACCCGTTTGAAAGAACTCCTATCCTTAATCTCTGAAGTATTACCAGATCATATGGTGGAAATACGCGCATTGATTCCTTATGCCATGCAAAAACTCATGGGGGTCATTCATGATTTTGGGATTCTCCAAGAGGAATCTTATGAGGAAGAAGGGACCTTGGTGGTGGCAAAAATTCCAAGGAAAGAACTGCAAAAGTTTGAAGCGTATCTGATTGGAGGTAGTGAACTTGAGGAATCTCATCATTGAATATCAGAAGGTTTATCATGAAGTAGCAAAGACTTTGGAAGAGACCAAAGATATTTTAGCCGCTTTTGTTTTTGGCAGCATCGTCCATGGCGATCTCTGGGAAAACTCGGATATAGACTTTTTTGTCATCTATAGAGGTGAAGACCAAGGCATTGAAAATGTTTATTCCATAGAGCATGGCGTGCCAGTGCACTTTAAAGTCATGAGCAAGAAAGTCTTCATGAGCTTAAAGGGGTTAGAAGTGCGAGGTAGTTTTCTACATCGCATCTTTTCTTCTTCAAAAGTTGTTTTTTCAAAAGATGAAGAGATCACAGCAAGATACAATCAACTACGGTTTTATCCGGAAATGGATCGGCGTAAATGGACGCTGTCCTACTTGGGGAAGCTCATTAAAAGCATTGATGCCACAGATAAGTTTTTACATAACAGAAATCTTTATGGGGCCTATAATACGGTGCTACAATCCATGGAGCTTTACGCATCTGTGTATGTGAACTCCAGGGGCTATATGATATCTAAAGACACCATTGGTATGGTGGCGGGATTAGATCCATCATTTGAGGAGAAATACCTATATTTGGTATCCGGCGAAGATTTAGAGGAGAGAATCCTTCAAGTGAATAAGCACTTGAAAGTGACCATAGATGGAGAAATTCATGAAGCATCGGAAATTATTCTGCAGTATTTCCGAGACAAGTCTCATCCCATGAGTGCGCGAGAAATCATTCAAGATGAACTTTTCCATAACTTTGATATTCAAATGGAGGGTATTCTACAGCTACTTTTCAAGAAGAATCTATTAAAAAGAGATTTTAGAGCTGTAAAAACTCCTTCAGGAAAAGAACTCATTAAAGAGAATGTGTATCGTTTGTAATGGGTTATAAAACAGTACATCAAACTGCAGAAAGTGAATTCATGGAAAAAAAGTCCACCTTTATTGGTGCTTGTAAGCGTGTGTTCAGTGAAGAAGAGGCCAAGTCTTTCATTGGCGAAATCAAAGAAAAGTATAAAGATGCGCGGCATCATGTCTATGCTTATACCGTGGGAGAGGACGGTCTCTTGCAGCGGTATAGTGATGATGGAGAGCCTCAAGGAACTGGTGGAATCCCCATGTTAGAGGTCATCAAGAAAAATCAGCTAAAGAATACCTGTGTTGTAGTAACCCGTTACTTTGGCGGCATTTTATTGGGCGCAGGAGGCCTTACAAGAGCCTATGTAAAGGGTGCATCTTTAGCCATAGAGGCATCGGGGATTGTGGAACGTGTGGAAGGATTTTCCGTGACAATTCATGCACCCTACGATCTTTCCGGAAAGATCGAACACATGTTAAAAGAAAGAGAAGTCTTTGTACAAGAAATTGCCTATACAGAAGAGGTGCAAATCATCGTACCTGTATTGGCGGAGCAAATGGAACCATTAACAAATGAAATGATCAATCTTACAGCCAATCGGGTGAAGTTTGACGTTTTAGGTCCAAAACTCTTCTACAAACTTCAGAAAGAACTCATCGAAGAATTTGAAGAAGGGTAGACCCCGTGATATAATATTGGATTGTAAGAACTGGAGGGATGAAACATGTCAGGACATTCAAAATGGCATAATATCCAAGCAAAGAAAAGTAAAGTGGATGCCAAAAGAGGAAAATTATTTACAAAAATCGGTAAGGAGCTGCTCATGGCGGCGAAAGAAGGCGCAAGCCCAGACACCAATGCCAAGCTACGGGATGTCATTGCCAAAGCCAAGGCTGCAAATATGCCAAATGATAACATCACAAGGCTTCTTAAAAAGGCAGCTGGGGATATCAATAGTGCAAACTATGAGGAAATGGTCTACGAAGGCTATGGACCCAGTGGCGTGGCCGTGATTGTAGAAGCCTATACAGACAACAAGAATAGGACAGCAGGTAGTGTTCGCCATATTTTTGATAAATTCGGTGGGAATCTTGGCACCAGTGGCTCCGTGATGTTCATGTTTGAGAAAAAAGGTCAGATTGTCATTGAAAAAAATGACGACATTGACGAAGAAGAACTGATGATGCAAGTCATTGAAAGCGGCGCAGAGGATTTCAAAGTAGAAGAGACGGTCTATGAAATTATTACAGAGCCTGAGGCTTTTGAGGAAGTAAAAAAAGCTGTGGAAGATTTGTCGGTAGAGATCTTGGAAGGGGAAATCACCATGCTGCCAAATGTTTCCACAGAGCTAGATCTAGAGACCTCCATCACTTTCCAAAAACTCGTGGACAAGCTTTTGGAAGATGATGATGTGGACAATGTATATCATAATGCAGACTTTCATGAGGATTTTGAATAAATGTTTTTCTAGAATAGACCCCATAGTATAGTAGGCACGAAACCCTCGGCCTACTTTTTTTTTCGTAGAAAATAGTTTAAGGAAAAGTTTATGCTTTAAAAAGATGATGCTAATAACCCCTTGTTATACTAAAGGCAACAATGAAGTAGGTGATTAGGGTGAAGTGTTCAAATTGTGGGCATGGTAATGTAGAGGGAAGTAAATACTGCAATCAATGTGCATACCCTTTACTGGGAGGCAAGATTTCTCTTGGGGCATATGAACGGTTGCCAGAAACAAAGAAAAACGACTTGGTGTTTCATGAGCAGGATAAAAAAGTAGAAGACTCCGCTGATGCTAGCCATGGACATCGTGTGGGCAGAAAGAATATGAACATCTATGATCCAGAGGGTGAACCTATAAAACATAAGCGTCCCATGGTGCTAAAAATGACCTTGGTGATACTACTTATGCTCTTTGTTTTTGTAGGGTACAACGGCATTAAGTTTGCCGTGGATACCCAGCAAAATCGTGTAGCCCAAGCAGAAATCAAGAAACAGCAACAGGTCGTTGCAGAGGAACTAAAACAGTTAGAAAACTATCGGGAAAAGTTTAATGCAGTGATTCGAAGCTATGAAGAACAAGGAATGCTTATTGAGGAGAATATAAATGCACTGACAACCCTAAGGCTGAATCGATTTGCCCAAGGGTTGGGGTTAGGAGATACCTTTAACAAGCTGGTGAATCGTGCCCTCGATGTATCAAAAGTCCGGACGTTGAAAGACAACAGTAGTACCTTAAATGTGTTGGTGGAAGAACTCATGAATCCCCCAGAAACCTACGTGAGGAAGTACGAGACCTTAGGACTATTGAAGCAAGTAGAAAATAACATCACAAAGATTGTTTCAGGGGATATTGGTGGAGAAACAAAAGAAGAGCTTAAATCCCTCCATGAAGATTATGAAAACCTATTGATAGACTTGAGAAGATGAGGAGAACCGTAGCATAGTGCTGCGGTTTTTTTAGTATAAAAAAGGAAAAGGAATGGAGAAAGATCTGCCGAAGATTTTTTGATAAATAATTGAAAACCCCTTGATTTCTAAAAATGAATTCGGTATAATACAAGCATAAGTTTAAATAATAAGCTTTTGCTTAAAAGAGGTGAGTGTTATAACCCAGAGAGAATGTGAAATTGTAGAAATCATCAAAAGAAATCCCTTTGTCTCACAACAAGAGATTGCGGATGAACTCAAAATTACCAGATCTTCTGTCGCAGTGCATATTACAAACCTATTAAAGAAAGGCATCATACGTGGACGTGGCTATGTGGTGGATGAAAGAGATCATGTATCGGTCATCGGTGGAAGCAACATGGATATTGTGGGTTATCCCTTCAACAATTTGAAAAGAAAAGACTCTAATCCAGGAGGCGTGCAAGTGTCCATGGGCGGAGTAGGTAGAAACATTGCTGAAAACTTAGCTAGATTGGGGGCGCATACGAAACTGTTCACGGTGGTGGGTGAAGACATCTACGGCGAACAGATCATCAAGGAGTCCCAAAGCTACGGTATTGATATGAGCCATGTGAAAAAGGTTCTTGAGGAACCCACAGGCACTTATCTAGCCATCTTAGACCATGAAAATGACATGGATGTAGCCATTGCTTCCATGGAGATTTTCAAAAAATTGAACACCTCTTATCTAGAAGAACATCGGCACATCATTCAGAAGAGCCAAGCCATCGTTTTTGACACGAATTTAGAAGAAGAGGCCTTTCGGTTTGGTGTGCAGCTGTTCAAAGACAATGATTTGTTCCTAGACACGGTATCACATACAAAAGCCCTTCGGGCAAAGGACGTCATCGGATATTTTCACACCATAAAGCCAAACCGTCTGGAAGCAGAAGCTTTATCAGGGATCACCATTGTAAGAGAAGATGATTTAAGAAGAGCCGCTACATACTTCCATGATCAAGGTGTGAAGAATGTATTCATCACCCTTGGTGCTGAGGGCGTCTTCTATAGCGATGAACAAGAAGAAGGCATCATGAAAGCACAAAAAATTATCCCTCAAAATGCCACAGGAGCAGGAGACGCATTTCAAGCGGCCTTAGTCTATGCAGCGCTCCATGGCTATGGCATTAAAGAACAGGTGCGCTTTTCTATGGCGGCGTCTATTCTTGCCATGAGTGCCAAAGAAACCATTAATAAAAATCTATCTGTACAAGCCATTGAAAAAATAATGAACCAAATGGAGGAAAAGTAATGAAAGAATTTGTTGTTATGAGTCAAGAGGTCCAAGAAGCATTTGAACAGGGAAAGCCCGTGGTGGCCTTAGAATCTACCATCATTTCCCATGGGATGCCTTATCCTAAGAACGTGGAAACAGCCTTGAAGGTTGAAGCCATCATTAGAGAACATGGCGCAGTACCAGCCACCATAGGAATCATCGGTGGTGTGTTAAAAGCAGGACTCACTGAAGAAGAGATTGACTATATGGGGAAAGCACCCAACATTGCCAAGGTGTCAAGAAGAGATATTCCTTACATTGTGGCCATGAAAAGGGATGGGGCAACTACAGTAGCCTCCACCATGATCATTGCGGCCATGGCAGGCATTAAAGTCTTTGCCACAGGAGGCATAGGTGGTGTCCATAGAGGGGCAGAGACCACCATGGATATTTCAGCAGATTTAGAAGAGCTGGGCACAACAGATGTGGCCGTGGTCTGTGCTGGCGCCAAGTCCATCCTTGATATTGGCTTGACTCTAGAATACTTAGAGACCAAAGGGGTACCTGTGTATGGTTATGGCACCGATGAACTTCCTGCTTTCTATACAAGAAAGAGTGGATTCCCTGTGGATTACAGAGTGGATGACCCTGTCACCATGGCTAAGGCGTTAAAAGCCAAGTGGGATCTGGGACTTCATGGTGGTGCACTCATTGCCAATCCGATTCCAGAAGCTTATTCCATGGATGAAGCCTTCATTACGAAGGTCATTGAAGACGCTGTGGTGGAAGCCAAGGAAAAGGGTGTGAAGGGAAAAGATACAACGCCTTTCTTGCTGGCGAAAATCAAAGAGATCACGGGTGGAAATTCCTTAGAGTCCAATATTCAATTGGTCTATAACAACGCAAAAGTTGCAGCGCTTGTGGCGAAAGAATACATGAATTTATAAAAGGGCTTTAATAATTGTTTAATCTTCTCTAGGTACAATGGAACCATCGGCATGAATAAGAGTACTTTTTGTGATGGGAGAAGATGAAGTGATGAACGGACAAAGAATGATAGGGTTTATGGTGACCATGGCCATATTGATCCTGATAGGTGCATTTTTAATAACGTTACTACCTTATATCCTTTTTGGATTGTTGCTAGTATATGTGTACCGCCAATTTATTCGGCCCATCTTTAGTCAGAAGAATGAGCAGGCTCAGGAGTATAAGAGCTACCAAAGTAGCTATGAACGATCTGATGTAGGTGAAGACCCCTTGGCGGATCAAGTGAAAAGTGTTCATGATGATAGCTTTTTCAAGAAAGAGCATAAGGTTATCGATGTGGAATATGATGATGATACCCAATAAACCACAGGACTGAGTAAACGCTCAGTCCTATTTTTCGTCCACACCTTTCTTAGCAGTGTAGAAACATGTTAAGATAGATAAGGAATTAATGGAGGGGAATTATGTACGATTATATTAAAGGACAGTTTAAAGGGATTTATAAAGATTATGTGTCCATTGAAAATGGAGGCATGGGGTATAAGATTTATACGTCTGGCAATTCCATGGCTAGAATGCCCTCTTTAGATGAAGAGACTACCTTGTATCTCATGCAAATTGTTCGAGAAGACTTCATCGGTCTTTACGGGTTTACCACAAGAGAAGAACTGGATCTTTTTTCTGTGCTGATCACCATCAACGGTGTCGGGGCGAAAGCAGCCTTATCCCTTTTGTCAGCCAGTGCACCTGAAAATCTAAAATATGCCATCATTCATGAAAACGAGACGTTACTCATGAAAGCACCAGGCATTGGAAAGAAAATTGCACAAAGATTGATTCTTGAGTTAAAAGGAAAACTCCACCTGGAAGCCCATGAAGAAATGGATGAAGCGGCCAAGCAAAAAGCAGAATCAGAGAACATTTCTAATGAAGCCTTGGCAGCATTACTTACCCTAGGGTATGGAGAAAAAGAAGCATCCAAAGCATTGGCGCAAGTAGAATGTGGTCAAAGCATAGAAAGTTTAATTAAGGATGCCCTGAAGCATCTCATGAATTAGGAGGAGGGCTAGGAAATGAAAGAACGAGTGATTACCTCGGAGTTCATGGAGGAAGACCAAGCTAATGAGTACTCCCTAAGACCCCAGAGAATTCATGAGTATATTGGTCAAGAAAAAGTAAAAGAAAACTTGAAGGTGTTTATTCAAGCAGCAAAAATTAGAGAAGAAGCCTTAGACCATGTGATTTTACATGGTCCACCGGGCTTAGGAAAAACCACTTTGGCCAACATCATTGCCAAGGAGATGGGAGGAAGCCTGAAAGTAACTTCTGGACCAGCCATAGAAAAAGCAGGAGATTTGGCTTCTATTTTGACCACGTTAAATGACAATGATGTGCTGTTCATTGACGAGATTCATAGGCTTTCAAGAACGGTGGAAGAAATACTCTATCCAGCCATGGAGGATTATTCTTTAGACATTGTCATTGGTAAAGGAGCCCAGGCAAAATCCATTCGATTAGACTTAAGTCGGTTTACCCTCATTGGGGCGACCACTAGGATTGGCCTCCTGACTTCTCCTTTGAGAGATCGATTTGGGGTGCAGCTGTCCATGGAGTATTATACCTATGAGGAGCTCATGGAGATCATTGTACGAAGTGCCAGTATTCTAAACTTCGACATCCATCAGGATGCGGCCATGGCCTTGGCAAAAAGATCCAGAGGGACGCCACGAATTGCCAATAGACTGCTGAAAAGAGTGCGGGATTTTTCTCAAGTACGAGGAGAAACAAGCATTACAGTGGATACGGCCTTAGAAGCATTGAAGCTTCTAGATGTGGATGATGAAGGTTTTGATCGCATTGATCGTAAAATCTTGGAAGCCATGGTTCACAATTTTAAAGGGGGTCCGGTGGGCGCAGAAACACTATCTTTCTTTATAGGGGAAGAGATGGACACCATAGTTGATGTCTATGAACCTTATCTTCTCCAGAAGGGGTTCATTATTCGAACACCTAGAGGTAGAGTGGCCACGGAGCGAACCTACGAACATTTAGGCGTCACAAAAGATCAGGAAGAACTTTAAGAGAAAGTAGAGCAAAAGAAATGAGGAAAGAATTTGAGAGTAGAAGATTTTAAGTTTGATTTGCCAGAGGAACTCATTGCGCAGCATCCTCTGGAAAAAAGAGATGGCTCTAGGCTTCTTGTTTTAGACAAGCATTCAGGGGCCATAAGCCATAGACAATTTAAGGACCTGCCTAGCCATCTTCAAAAAGGAGATGTGTTGGTCTTAAATGACACGAGAGTTATTCCAGCAAGACTTTTAGGGGTAAAGGAAGACACCAAGGGAAAGATGGAGTTTTTACTCCTCAATCGAAAGCGGTTAGACACCTATGAGTGCTTAGCGAAACCTGGTAAAAGAGCAAGAGTTGGGGCAGAGTTCTCCTTTGGAGACGGTCTCTTAAAAGGCCAAGTGGTAGAAGTATTAGACAATGGAAATCGCCTGGTGACTTTTACCCATGACGGTGTTTTTGAAGAGATATTGGACCAATTAGGAGATATGCCTCTTCCGCCATATATCAAAGAGAAGTTAGCGGATAAAGAGCGTTACCAAACGGTCTATTCTAGGGCAGAAGGCTCTGCAGCGGCGCCCACAGCGGGGCTCCATTTTACTGAAGCGTTGCTCCAAGACATCAAAGCCTTGGGCGTTGAGCTGGCGTTTTTAACCCTTCATGTGGGCTTGGGGACTTTTCGACCTGTGAAAGTGGAGTCGGTGGAGAACCATGATATGCATGAAGAGTTTTATAGTTTAGATGCCGAAAATGCGGCCATCATCAATGCTGCAAAAAAAGAAGGCAGGAGAGTGATCTCTGTGGGTACCACATCCACAAGAACCTTAGAGACCATTGCCGATGAAGAAGGTTTCGTGAGAGAAGCTTCGGGGTATACAAAGATTTTTATTTATCCAGGGTATAAATTTAAGTGCATCGGTGGTCTGATCACGAACTTCCATTTGCCGGAATCCACATTGATTATGCTGGTTTCTGCACTGGCAGGAAAAGAAAATACCATGAATGCCTATGAAACTGCGGTGAAAGAGCGTTATCGCTTCTTCAGTTTCGGGGATTCAATGTTTATAAAGGAATAGGGAAACGCGTATGTATACATTATTAAAAACTGAAAAAAGAGCCCGAAGAGGGCGTTTTGAAACTCCTCATGGCATCATTGAAACACCTGTATTCATGAATGTGGGGACCTTGGCAGTCATTAAAGGTGCAGTCTCATCCATGGACTTAAAAGATATTGGATGTCAAGTGGAACTGAGCAACACCTATCATCTGCATCTTAGACCGGGAGATCAGTTGGTGAAGAAAATGGGAGGCATTCATAAGTTTATGAATTGGGATCGCCCCATATTAACAGACTCAGGTGGGTTCCAAGTATTCTCCTTGGCAAAGATTCGAAAGATCAAAGAAGAAGGGGTTTATTTTAGTTCTCACATTGATGGCAGCAAGATTTTCATGGGTCCTGAAGAGTCCATGAGGATTCAATCAAATCTTGCCTCAACCATAGCCATGGCCTTTGATGAGTGTATCGAATTGCCCGCAGAGAGAGACTATGTGGAAAGATCTGTGGAAAGAACCACCAGATGGCTTGTGCGTTCGAAGAATGAACTAGACCGTTTAAACAAGAAAGAAGAAACCATCAATAAGAAGCAAATGCTCTTTGGCATCAACCAAGGGGGGACCTATGAAGACATACGGGTAGCCCATGCTAAGGAAATTGCCAAAATGGATTTGGATGGCTATGCCATTGGAGGCCTTGCGGTGGGTGAAACCCATGAAGAAATGTATCGCATTTTGGATGTGGTGGTACCGAACTTGCCCCAAAATAAACCCATTTACCTCATGGGCGTAGGAACACCAGAGAATTTACTGGAATCTGTGGAGAGAGGGGTAGACTTCTTTGACTGCGTGCTACCAGCCAGAAATGGTCGACATGGTCATGTGTTTACCTCCAGAGGCAAAATCAACTTGAATAACAAACGCTTCGAGATGGATGAAAAGCCCATAGATGAAGGATGCCAGTGTCCTGCTTGCACCCATTATACAAGAAGTTATCTCCGGCATCTTTTTAAGGCAAAGGAAATGCTCGCCTTGAGGCTTTGTGTGCTGCACAACCTCTATTTCTACAACACACTCATGGAAGATGTGCGGCAAGCCATCGATGAAGATCGATTCCATGAGTTTAAAGCGCAAAAGCTAGCAGATTGGTCCAGAGGGCAAGAGCCTTTGGTAGAAAAATAGGAATATAGAAAGAAATGGCATAAGTTTCAAAGAAGTTCTTTCTAATTCATATAAAATTCACTATAATAGTAGTATTAAATATTGGAGGCTTAATTTATGGATTTATTACAACAACTGTTCCCCATTTTACTCATGCTTGGACTCATGTACTTCATGTTGTTCCTTCCTGAGAAGAAGAGAAAGGCTGCATTTAACAAAATGATTAGCGAGCTAAAAGTCAATGATGAAGTGGTGACCAGAGGTGGCATCGTGGGAAAAATCGTGAAAATCGATGAGGACAACATGACTGTAGAAACGGGTTCTGAAAGAACCAAAATCAAATTCTCAAAGAGTGCCGTGGCGTCTGTTCGTCAAAGCGATGCAGAGTAAATGAACCGATAAGGCTACTGTAAGGGCAGTGTAGTGGACCTGCCCTTTCCTATTGAGTATAAAGAGCAAAATAAGAGTCGTGCAGGATGTTTGTCCTGACACAAAAAAAAGCGGAGGTTATTTCTACTATGAAAAGAAGAGGCAATATCACATTATTTGTCATCATATTACTTTTATTATCTTTTCTAGCGTTTACGGGACTTAATGGACTTACACTTGGCAATTACCGAGTAAAATCCTTTGGAGAAGTCATCAACAGAGGACTAGACCTTCAAGGTGGCGTCTCTGTGGTGATGGAAGTGCAAGCGGATTCTTTATCTCAAGAGGAGCTTGCATCGATTAAGACGCTACTAGACCTTAGAGTGAATCGGATTGGGGTCAGTGAAACGGTCTCTACCACCGAAGGAGATAAGCGTGTACGTATTGACATTCCAGGGGTATATAACTCCAGTGAGATTGTGACCAATTTGCAAACCACAGGAGAGCTGACCTTTGAAGGCCCTGATGGAAATATCATTTTAACAGGAAGTGATGTGCTTCGTGCCACAGCCATGTTGGACAACAACAGCAGTCCAGTGGTCAATCTGGTGCTTAATGAAGTGGGGACTGAAAAGTTTGCCATAGCTACGGCAGAGTTTAGAGGGAGACAGATTTCCATCAATATGGATGACGAAGAGCTTTCCTCACCCATGGTGAATGATGTCATCACTGGTGGAGAAGCGGTGATCACAGGTATGGGCTCTGTAGAAGAGGCTCAGAACCTTGCAGGGATCATCAATTCTGGTGCGCTCCCTTATCCTGTTCGCGCCATCCAGGTGCAAACTGTTGGACCAAGCCTTGGTGAAGGGGTCATGAGTGATGTGGCCGTAGCGGCTACATTAGGATTGGCCTTGATCGTTCTTTATATGCTTCTTAAGTATAGAAGGACTGGATTCCTTGCAGCCATAGCTCTGGGCTTCTATGTATGGCTGCTACTCTTTGTCTTCCATGGCATCAATGCGACGTTATCTTTGGCAGGCATTGCAGGATTCCTCTTAACCATCGGTATGGCGGTGGATGCCAACGTACTGATTTTTGAACGTATTCGAGAAGAGCTACGCTTCACACAGGATGTGAAAAAGGCCATTTCCACAGGTTTTGGCAATGCCATGAGCTCTATCATAGATGCAAACATCACCACCATCATTGCAGGAATGGTTCTCTACTATGTAGGGTCTGGTTCCGTCAAAGGATTTGCCCTGACATTGATGATTGGTATCGTCATTTCCTTATTCTCAGCTTTGTTTATCACCAGAAGGCTCATGTGGCTGGGTGTAAATATGGGCTTCTTGACAAAGCCAGCGCACTTTGGTATTTCCCAAGGGGCAAAAGAAAAGAAAGTCTTTGATTTTATTTCTTTAGGAAAGTATTGGAGAATCATTTCTGCAGCAGTGCTTGCGGTAGGGATCTTCTTCATGGCCACCCAAGGATTAAACCTAGGTCTAGATTTTGCTGGTGGAACCCGTCTTGTGATGGAAGTGGGAGAGGCCTTTGATAAGCCAGAAATGGACGCATTGGTGGCTGAGTACGATACTACTGCAGTGACACAAGTTGTGGAAGGCACTCAGATAGAAGTGAGAAGCCAAAATCTATCCACAGAGACCATTGACGACTTGGTGGATAGCATCAAGGAAAAGTATAACTTAGAAGATGAAAGCATCCTCTCTTTAGATGAAATTGGTGCGTCTGTGGGCAGAGAGCTTACAGAAGGTGGCATCAAGGCTGTTCTTCTTGCCACATTGTTCATGCTCATTTACATTTCCTTTAGATTTAAGAGAAATTATGGATACGCTGCAGTTGTAGCACTGGTCCATGACATTTTCTTCTTGGTGGCTGTCTATGCAGTGGCTAGAATATCTGTCAATACACCGTTCATTGCAGCAGTACTGACCATTCTTGGGTATTCCATTAATGACACCATTGTTGTCTTTGACCGCGTGCGTGAAAATAAGAACCTACATCCAGGAGTATCTGCGAAGGACCTGGTGAATAGATCCTTAACCGAGTCGTTCTCAAGATCCATCGGAACGCTCTTAACCACACTCTTCACCATTTTATCCGTTGCGATTTTGGTACCGCAAATTAGAGACTTTGCACTACCGATTTCCATCGGAGTTATGGTAGGTGGTTTGTCTACATTCTTCATTGCAGGTCCTGTATGGATTGCTTTGGAAAATAGTGCGAAAAAGAAGAAGTAGTTGTCTAGGTAGTAAAGGTCGCTGTAAAAAGCGGCCTTTACTTATCCCCTAGGTCTATCCGCGGTTCTTCATTGTTAAGCATCGGTTTTTGTATTATAATAATAGTTGTTTCATAAGAGAGGGATGCGTATGGTGACTACATATTTACGGGCCATATTTAGCAGTGCAGAATCCATGGGCACCGTTAAATATTCACACAAGGCCATTTTAAGAATGATGGAAGCGGTGAATAGTCGCGAAAAAATAATAATCTATGGCAAGGGCAACCGTGAAGGCATTTGTAGCATCGCTATGCTGATTCTCATGCTGCGTTATTTTAATGCAGATTTTGACTATTTTTTGATTCCCAAAGGAGGGAATAAAGAAAGTCTTGTGGCAGATGTGAAGACCCATCTAAACTTTTATTGTCCTGATGTCTTGGTGTCCTTAGAGGATTCTTTCACAGAAAGTGTCTATGAGACTTTACGAGAAGAAGGGAAGGATCTTATTGCCATTGGCCATCAAGGGGAGGAAGTTCCCTATGGTTTTCAAGAAGTAGAAAAATCACTTTTGAAAACAGTCTTTCATTTTGCCAAGGGATTATCGGACAACTATGACACGAGAAATGTTTATCGCTATACAGACCTGGTGTATTTAGGCATTGATGCTGAAGAGGCTCATCAAGACGATCTTTTGGACATGGGACTTGATCGACTTAGGGTTTCTACCAATTATGGGATTCGGGCGCTAAAGAAGATGTCCAATGAAGAGGATACTCAGCTAAGAACCCTTGTTAGCCCCAAAGACAATCCTTGGTCCATGGTAGACAACGCACGGATCATCATTGAATTATTAACCACAGAAGATACGCATCGAGCAGAACAAATTGCCAAGTACTTGGTGAACAGCTAAAATAAAATTTGGAGGATCTTATGGATTTTAAAGAAAAAATTGGTATTATTGAGAATTTCCCAAAAGAAGGTATTAGTTTTAAGGATATTACGCCGCTCATTGGAGACGGCCAAGTTTTTAAAGAGCTCATAGACACCATGGCAAAGAAACTTCGGGCATTGAATGTGGATTACATTGCAGGTCCTGAAGCCCGCGGGTTTATCTTTGGAGTACCACTGGCCTATGCTTTAGGTGTGGGCTTTATTCCCATAAGAAAACCAGGGAAGCTACCCCAGGAGACAGTCTCCATTACCTATGATCTAGAATATGGATCCGACACCCTAGAGATCCATAAAAATGCCTTTAAGAAAGGAGATCGGGTAGCTTTAGTGGATGATCTTTTGGCTACAGGAGGCACCATATCTGCTTGTGCAAAACTCATTGAATTGGCTGGCGGTGAAGTGGTGTCTGTGGATTTCATGATCGAACTGACAGAGCTCAAAGGACGAGAAAAGCTGGACGGATATCATGTGGAATCCATGGTTCAGTACGACCTGTAAAAAAACAAAACTGAAGATGATGATGATAGGCTGGTTTCAAACCAGCCTATGCCATATAGAAAAAAGGATTATTTGGGAAATGAGGAAGTACAATGCTCTACGATTTAATGAAAAAAATTGATAAGGCTGGGAACATCAACAAAGAACTGGTCATAAAAGCATATAATCTCGCGGCAGAAGCCCATGGAGACCAGAGACGAATCTCTGGAGAACTCTATGTCACGCACCCAGTGGAAGTGGCTTCAATTTTGGTAGACATGGGTATGGATACCAACACCGTGGTGGCAGGGCTTCTTCATGATGTCATTGAAGATACAAAGTATACCTTTGAGGAAATCACAGCACTATTTAGTAGAGAAATAGCGGAACTGGTGGATGGGGTTACAAAGCTTGGAAAAATCAAGTATAAGTCTAAAGAAGAAGAACAAGCGGATAATGTACGGAAGATGCTCCTGGCCATGGCCAAAGATATTCGCGTCATTCTAATCAAACTGGCAGATCGCCTCCACAACATGCGTACGCTGCGATACATGCAACCAGAGAAGCAAAAGGAAAAATCCAAAGAAACCTTTGATATTTATGCCCCTTTAGCCCATCGTTTGGGGATGTTTAGAATCAAATGGGAACTAGAAGACTTGGCGTTCCGCTACATGTATCCCACAGAGTATTATGATTTGGTGAACCAAATCGCCGAAAAGAGAAAAGAGCGCGAAGCGTATATCAATATGATTATGGATGACATCGTGGGCAGACTCAAAAGTGCCAGCATTGAATGTGATATTGATGGAAGACCCAAGCATTTTTACTCCATCTACAAGAAAATGATGGCTCAGAATAAAAACATCGATCAGATTTTTGACTTGACGGCCATCCGGGTATTGGTGGATTCCATCAAGGATTGCTATGCATCCTTGGGGATTGTTCATACCATCTACAAACCCATTCCTGGGCGTTTTAAGGACTATATAGCCATGCCCAAGCCCAATATGTATCAGAGTTTGCATACCACGGTCATCGGACCTCAAGGGAAGCCCTTTGAGATCCAGATTCGCACCTATGAGATGCACCGCGTAGCGGAGTATGGAATCGCGGCCCATTGGAAGTACAAGGAGACAGGTTCTTCTAAGGAAGCACCCAAGGATACCATGGACCAAAAACTCATATGGGTTCGGGATATGCTGGAGTGGCAGAAGGAAACCTCTGATGCGGAAGAGTTCATGGAAGGCTTTAAGATTGATCTTTTTGGAGATGAAATCTTTGTCTTTACGCCTAAAGGTGAGGTGATCAATCTTCCTTTAAGGGCAACGCCTATAGATTTTGCCTATCGTATCCATACGGATGTGGGCAATCGAACCATTGGAGCGAAGGTCAATGGCAATATGGTCACCTTGGACTATAAATTAGCCACGGGAGAGATTGTGGAAATCATCACGTCGGCGAAGCCCAAGGGTCCCAACATAGATTGGTTAAACATTGCCACGTCCAATCAAGCCAAGACCAAAATAAAAGCTTGGTTCAAGAAAGAAAGGAGAGAAGAAAACATACAGCGTGGAAAAGAACTTCTGGAAAAAGAAGCAAGAAAACAAGATCGTAATTTTGCGGATTTGGCCAAAGGAGAAATGCTAGATCGACTCATACGCCGTTACCATGGCAATAACATCGACGATCTCTATGTGGTGGTTGGCGCCAGTCAAGTATTGCCCTCCACCATTGTTACAGCCCTGAAGGAGTTCCTAGAAGAAGAAAAAAGAGCAAAAATCAATGAAGATAATAAGCTCTCCCTTCTAGAAGCGGAAAAGATGATCGATGCCCAAAAGAAAAAAGACAAAGCCAAGAAGAAGTCTTACTTTGGGGTGATTGTGTCTGGGATGAACAATGTACAAGTGCGATTTGCCAAGTGTTGTAATCCAGTGCCTGGAGATGAAATCATTGGATTCATCACAAACTTTAGAGGGATCAGCATTCATCGAACCGATTGTGCAAACATTGAGGCTACAAAGAATGATAAAACCCATAGAATCGTGGATGTGGCTTGGGAAAAGGAAAGTCAAGAGCTCTATAGTGCTCGGGTACAGATCCATGCCCATGATCGGCCCAATCTTGTATCAGATATCATTTCTTTGGTCAGTGAGTTAAAGATTCCCCTCAATGCCATGAATGTAGAAACCAGGAAGGATACCTCTGTGATGATTCATTTGTCTCTCCTGATTCGAGACATTAATCTGCTAGAGGAATGTTTAAAAAGACTTCGAAAGTTATCCAATGTAGACGATGCTTTTAGAATAGGAAATGTGTAGGTGAGTATATGAGAGCAGTGATTCAGCGCGTTCTTTCCTCTCAAGTCATTGTCCAAGGGGAGACCGTAGGGCAAATTGGCAAGGGGTTTAATGTGCTAGTAGGCATCAGCGTGGAGGACACCACGGAGGATGTAAAGTATATCTTTGAAAAGGTGAAGGGGCTAAGAGTCTTTGAAGATGAAGAAGGGAAGATGAACCTTTCTTTGGCAGAAGTCCAAGGAGAAATACTCTTGATCTCTCAGTTCACCCTTTATGGAGATGCTAGAAAAGGCAGAAGGCCTAGCTTCATCCATGCAGCAAAAGGAGAGCAAGCAGAAGCCCTCTATGAAGAACTGGCCGCAAAGCTTAGGGCAGAAGGTTTGCCCGTTGCTAAGGGTATCTTTGGTGCTGATATGAAGGTGCTCATAGAAAATGATGGCCCTGTGACCATTTTATTAGATAGTAAGAAGACGTTTTAGAGTAGAGAGAGGAAAAGAATATGCAAATAAAGAAATTGGTCTTGGGCGCTTATGAAGAAAATTGCTATATTGTGGTGGATGAAGACTCAAAAGAAGCCTTGATCATAGATCCAGGAGATGAAGGAGAGGCTTTGGTGTCCTATTTGAAAGATCTTCAAGTAAATCTCCAAGGCATTTTATTAACCCATGGTCATGTGGATCACGTGGGGGCGGTGGATCATGTTAAAGCAGCTTTTCAAGTCCCTGCGTATATCAGTGAAAAGGACATGAAGTATATTCTTCAAAGAAAAACAGCCTTTGGCCCCATGGGGAAAGTAGAGACCTTTTTGAAAGAGGGAGATGCTTTTACCTTCGCGGGAAAACCTGTGACCATAATAGAAACCCCTGGCCATAGCAAAGGCAGTCTGAGCTTTCTTATGGAAGGGGTGCTCTTCTCTGGAGATGTGCTTTTCCAAAACTCCGTGGGTAGAACGGACCTGCCAGGAGGCAGTATGGAGGAGCTTCTCCATTCCATCAAAGAGAAACTTTTTAGGTTGCCAGAACAAACCCGAGTGATGCCAGGTCACGGACCAGAAACCACCTTGGGCATGGAAAAAGCCTTCAATGGCTTTTTAAGATAGGATCCCAGGATGATTACGGTGAAAAGCAACAATGCTTTGCGCTATCATGTGTACCATATGGTGACACTTTTTTATGCCGCACAGCATATTACGTATTTGGATGAACTGAATCCCCAAAAAGCAGATTTGGAAGTCTTTTTAGTAGAAGACCGGATCACCATTGACTTTTTGGGGGCCATAAAAATCTTAGACTACAGAGAAAGAGATTTGAACATCATGAGAAGAGCGGTTTTTCTTCTTCTTCGTGAAAAAACTGGAAAAGGGCTACCCTGGGGAATTCTCATTGGCATTCGGCCCTCTAAGATTGTGAGAGAACTCATTGAAGAAGGCTTTTCCAAAGAGGACATCACACAGAAGCTGCAGGCAACCTACTTGACAGAGTCCCCAAAAATCCATTTGGCCTATGAAGTGGCCATGAAGGAAATTTCCCTGTTAAAGCGTATAGACAAAGAAGGCTCTTGTGATTTATATGTGGGCATGCCCTTTTGTCCTTCTAGATGTGTATACTGCTCCTTTGCATCCAATGTGTATAAAGGAAACAAGTATAAAGAGACCTATTTGTCCCTGCTTCTAGAAGAAATGGATATGATTCGAGGGTTCATCGAGGAAAAGGGGTATACCGTCAATAGTCTCTACTTTGGCGGAGGAACCCCCACAGCCATTTCCGAGGAGGAATTTGAGACTGTGATGAAAACGCTTTATGAAGCATTTATTCAAGGGCGAAATCTTTTGGAAGTCACCGTGGAAGCTGGGCGAGTGGATAGCTTGACAAAAGAGAAGCTTTATACCATGAAGAACTATGGCGTCACAAGGATCTCCATCAATCCTCAAACCATGAAGGATGAAACCTTAAAGATCATTGGCAGAAATCACACAGCCAAGGAAGTGCAAAAAGTCTTTTATGAAGCGCGCGAGGTAGGGTTTGACAACATCAATATGGATCTTATTTTAGGGCTGCCAGGAGAAACCCTGGAGGATGTGGAAAGAACGCTTACTTCTATAAAAGAATTAGCCCCTGAGAGCATTACAGTCCATGGATTAGCCATCAAGAGGGCCTCGATTCTCTATGAAGAGTATCTTTTAGAAAAAAAATACCTGCTTCAAGAGCAAAGGGACTTAAATCTCATGTTTGAAAAAACCGATGCCGTGGCTAGAAGCTTGGGGATGAAGCCTTACTATATGTATCGTCAAAAGAATATGGTAGGAAACCTTGAAAATGTAGGCTATGCCAAGGAAGGCTATGAGAACCTCTATAATGTGGTGATGATTGAAGAAGTGAAAACCATCATCGCCATGGGTGCAGATGGGGTCACGAAGAAAGTTGAGGCAGGTCAAATTGAGCGTTTTGCAAACTTTAAGGGGCTCAATGATTATACAGAAAGATTTCAGGAAATGATGGAGAAAAAAATGCGTTTCTTGCATACATAAGGAGTGAAGGAAGATGGATTTACAAGCCCCAAAAGGGACCAAAGATTTATTGCCCATGGATGCCTATAAATGGCACTATGTGGAGGACCAGCTAAAGGGCATTGCCCATAGCTATGGATTTAGAGAAATCCGAACCCCCATGTTTGAAAGCACAGAGCTGTTCACAAGAGGGGTGGGAGAAACTACAGATGTGGTACAAAAGGAAATGTATACCTTTCTAGACAAAGGAGACCGAAGCATCACCTTAAAAGCAGAGGGGACCGCACCAGCGGTGCGTGCTTTTGTGGAATCATCTATGTATGCCGATGCACAGCCCACAAAGCTGTATTACTTTACCCCCGTTTTTCGTTATGAAAATGTCCAAAAAGGAAGACTTCGCCAACATCATCAGTTTGGGGTGGAGCTATTTGGCAGTAAGGAAGCTTCTGCCGATGCAGAAGTCATCTCCATTGCCATGGGTGCCCTGGACGAGCTAGGGGTAAAAGGATTGACCTTAAAGATCAATTCCATTGGACATCCAGAATGTCGAAAGACATACAACCAAGCGCTGCTAGACTTCTTGGCTCCACATGCGGAAGCCTTATGTCCTGTTTGCCAAGAACGTATGCAAAAGAATCCCATGAGAACACTAGATTGTAAGGAAAAAAGCTGTCAAAGAATCGTGAAAGATGCACCGCTTATTCTAGATCATATTTGTGCTGATTGCGAGACACACTTTGAGGACCTAAAAAGCTATTTGGAAGCCATGGGGATCCCCTACCAAGTGGATAAGGGTATTGTGAGAGGGTTAGATTACTATTCAAAAACCGTTTTTGAAATTGTCAATAAAGACATCACCGTCTGCGGAGGTGGGCGCTACGACTATCTCATCCAAGAGATTGGTGGCCCTGAGATGCCTGCGGTAGGCTTTGGTATGGGTATTGAAAGACTTCTCATGACCATGGAAGAAGAAGGTGTCGTCATAAAAGAACCCCTTCGTTATGACGTGTTCATTGCAACCATGGGTAAGGCTGAGAGCTTAAAAGCGGCAGCCATGGCCCATGAGTTAAGAGCCAAGGGTCTTAAAGTAGACATAGATCATATGGGGAAAAAGCTCAAAGCGCAAATGAAATATGCCAATAAGGTTGGCGCAAGGTACACCATGATTTTAGGGGAAGATGAGCTACAGAATGCCAAAGCTTCACTAAAAAACATGGAAAATGGAGAACAGGTCTTGGTGGCGCTAACGCCAGAGGCCATTGAAGACATCGTAAAGAGGAGTGAAATATAATGGGCGAAATGTTAGGTCAATTAAGAAGAACTCATATGGCGGGTAAGGTCACAGAAGCCTTCATCGGAGAAGAAGTAGTCATTACAGGATGGGTAGCCAAGAGAAGAAATCTAGGTTCCTTGATCTTTTGTGATGTACGAGACAGAGAGGGCATTCTCCAAGTGGTATTCAAAGAAGAAGCGTCCAAAGAAGCCTATGAGAAAGCAGAGCGTTTGCGTAATGAGTTCTGCATTTTGGTGAGAGGCACCGTGGAAAGAAGAGAGTCTGTCAATGAAACCATGGCCACAGGTCAAGTGGAGCTCATTGCCTCGGAACTTAAGATTCTGTCTGAATCTGAAACGCCACCCATCTACATCAAAGAAGACTTGGATGCTGCAGAGAGTGTGCGCTTAAAATATCGCTATCTAGACCTTCGTCGTCCAGATATGCAAAAAATCTTCAAGCTAAGAAGTAAGGCGTACATTTCCATTCGAAATTTCATGGACCAAGAAGGATTTTTAGAAGTGGAAACGCCCATTTTGAATAAGAGTACACCAGAAGGCGCCAGAGACTACTTGGTACCTTCAAGAAACTATCCAGGGACCTTCTATGCGTTACCTCAAAGTCCACAGATTTTCAAGCAGCTCTTAATGGTCTCTGGATTTGATAAGTATTTCCAAATCGCCAAGTGTTTCAGAGATGAGGATTTAAGAGCCAATCGACAACCAGAATTCACACAAATTGATATTGAAATGAGTTTTGTGGATGTGGAAGATGTCATAGATCTCAATGAACGATTGGTCCAGAGGGTGTTCAAAGAAGTGCTAAACAAAGAGGTTCAGGTACCCTTTAGGCGCTTAACCTATAAAGATGCCATGGAACGATTTGGTTCTGACAAACCCGATCTTCGTTTTGGCATGGAACTAAAAGACCTCTCTGACCTGGTGAAAGACACAGAATTTGTAGTCTTTAAGGGTGCGCTGGATGCCGGTGGAAGTGTTCGAGCCATTACCTTAAAGGGTGGTGCAGCCATGGGCAGAAAAGACATCGATCGGCTTGGGGAGTTTGTAAAAACTTATAGAGCAAAAGGGCTTGCGTATATTCAGTTAAAAGAAGAAGGCACCAAAACAGCCTTGTCCAAGTTCTTAACGGAAGAAGAGCTCCAAGCTATTCTGGCCCGTGCAGAGGCCGAAACGGGAGACCTGGTACTCATCGTGGCAGATGGAAATGACGTGGTGTTCCAATCCTTAGGGGCGCTAAGATTAGAGTTGGCCAAGAAGTACCAGTTACTAGAAGGGACAGAAGAGTTTAAGTTTGCCTGGGTCACAGAGTTCCCTCTATTAGAGAGAGACGAAGAGCAAGGGCGCTTTGTGGCGCTTCACCATCCCTTCACAAGTCCCATGGAAGAAGACCTTCACCTGTTAACGGAAGAACCAGGAAAAGTTCGCGCCAAAGCCTATGATATGGTGTTGAATGGAGAAGAACTGGGTGGTGGATCCATCAGAATCCATGACACAAAGCTTCAAGAAAAGATGTTTGAGCTTTTGGGCTTCACCCAAGAGGAAGCTTGGGCCAGATTTGGGTTCCTTTTAGAAGCCTTCAAATATGGGCCACCACCACATGGTGGACTCGCCTTTGGCATGGATCGTTTGGTCATGTTTTTGGCAGGAACAGACAACATTAAGGATGTCATTGCCTTCCCCAAAAATCAAAATGCCTTCGATCCCATGTCCGAGGCACCCAATACTGTAGATGCGACGCAATTGGAAGAATTGGGCATCGGTATTGTGAAAAAAGAAGTGGTAGAATAAAATAAATCAGTAAAAGAGACCTGTGCATAAACGGGTCTCTTTTATTAAATTGTTGAATATTCAGACGATTTTTTATAAGTTTTTTAAAATGCAAGAGAAATAGAGGAAATAATCTTTCAGATTTCTAATATCCTCTGGAAATAAAAACGGTTTCATATTATCATGAATATAAGGGAGGATGAAAAAATATGTTGATGATAGGAAATGGACAGTTAACCATAGAAGATTTTATAAAAGTGGTAAGAGAAGGCGAGGAAGTTTTTCTTGAAGAGGAAACCATCGCGCGCATTGTGGCTTCTAGAAAGGCATTGGAAAAGGCTGCCGCTGGATCTCAAGCGGTGTATGGAGTGAATACAGGATTTGGGAAGTTTTCAGAGGTGAAAATCGATCAAGACGCGCTGAAAGAGTTGCAAAGAAATCTCATCATCTCCCATGCCTGTGGTGTGGGCAACCCCATGAAACGAGAAGAAGTTCGTGGTATGATGCTCCTTAGGGTCAATGCTCTGGCTCGAGGATACTCAGGCATTCGTTTAGAGACCTTGGAAGGACTTCTGGCGATGCTGAACAAAGGGGTGCATCCGGTGATTCCAGAAAAAGGGTCCTTGGGTGCTTCTGGAGATTTGGCTCCCCTAGCACATATGGTGTTGCCCCTCATTGGTGAGGGAAAAGCGGAATATCAAGGGGAGGTGTACTCCGCCAAGGAAGCTTTGGCTAAAGCGGGTATTACCCCCATTGTTCTAGAAGCCAAGGAAGGTCTTGCACTCATCAATGGGACTCAAGCACTAACATCCATCGGCACCTTGGCTTTTTATGATGCCCATCGTGCATTAAATATGGCCAATCACGCTGCGGCGTTAACCATGGAAGCATTGCAAGGTGTAACCACGGCCTTTGATGAACGTCTCCATCAGGTCCGTGGGCACAAAGGGCAGGTGGAGATTGCCAAGAGAATCTTATCACTTTTAGAAGGGTCCACCTTGGTGACCAAACAAAATGAGCTTCGGGTGCAAGATGCCTATTCCATTCGCTGCATTCCCCAGGTCCATGGCGCTATACAAGACACCATGACCTTCGCTAGGGAAAAGATTGACATTGAGCTTAACGCTGTGACCGACAATCCCATTGTGTTAAGTGAAGAAGAGATCTACTCGGGTGGCAACTTCCATGGAGAGCCCATGGCACTGATCTTTGATTATTTGGCCATCGCGGTGAGTGAAATTGCAAATATCTCAGAAAGACGATTGGAGCGCCTTGTGAACTACCAGCTCAATGATCTACCAGCCTTCTTGGCACCCAAGGGTGGACTAAATTCTGGGTTTATGATTCCCCAGTATTCTGCAGCAGCGCTGGTTTCTGAAAATAAAGTATTGGCCCATCCAGCTTCTGTGGATTCTATTCCCTCCTCAGCCAATCAAGAGGATCATGTATCCATGGGCAATACCGCAGCAAGAAAACTACGGGAGATTGTGGAGAATACGCGCCGCGTCGTAGCCATTGAGGCTTTTGCAGCCTGCCAAGCCATCGATTTCCGAGAAGGATTTACCCTGGGAAAAGGCACTGGGATGCTGTATAAAGCCATTCGTGAAGAAGTGCCTTTTTTAGAGCAAGACGTGATTATGTATGAAAAAATGAATCAAGTATATGAAGTGCTGAATACAGTGCTATAAGAATCTTAGATAAATTTCATGATTTGTGTTAAGATATTAATAATGTTTGATTAATATCTTATGAGAGTACTGATTTTCAAGAGCAATAAGTCTACAATGATAATGAAGAGGTGAGAACATGTTAAAAGAACTATCCGTACAAGACTATGCTAGAGTCCTTGGTGAAGGAAACCCAACGCCAGGAGGAGGCGCAGCAGCAGCCTTAAGTGCGTCACTGGCGGCGGCTTTAACATCCATGGTATTCAATTTAACCATTGATAAGAAAGCGGCAAAAGATTACGATACTTCCGTGGTGACAGCCATGAAAGATGCTCGTATGGCCACAGACCGTTTTAGAGAAAGATATTTAGAGCTCATGGAAGAGGACGCCAATGCATTTGATGCACTGATGGCTGGATTTGCCATGAAAAAAGAGACAGAGGAAGAAAAATCCGCAAGAAAAGAAGCCATTGCCAAGGCCAAGGTGAAGGTTTTAGAGATTCCATTAACTCTGGTTCGTGAGTCCTTTGAGATGTACGAAGCCTTAAAGATTGCCACGGAGTACGGCAATAAAAATGCCATTTCTGATGCGGGGGTAGGGGCCATCTTAATCCACAGTGCCATTGAAGGGGCAGCACTCAATGTGTTCATCAACTTGGCTGGAGAAGCGGTGAGTGATGAAAACATCAAAATCAAAGAAGAGACAGACAGCTTGGTAGAAAAATCTAAAGCTCTCAAAGAAGATATTGTAGCCATGGTCATCGATAAAATCTATGGACGGCAGTAGCAAATAAGAATAGTTATAATTTGTTTACAAACAGAGCACACCGAAGGCTTGCATCTTTTAGTTTCTTAGTGTATTATAAGGATAACAAGTTAATAATAATTATAAATTAGATTAATTCTAATTACGGAGGTAACACATGACAAATTTAGAAAAGAAATTAAACCAGTATGTAGCAGATCTTACAGTGATGTACACCAAGCTCCACAATGTCCATTGGTATGTGGAAGGCAGACAGTTCCATGCCATGCATGAGCTTTTTGAAATGTACTATGATAAAGTAACAGAGGATCTAGATGAAGTGGCAGAAAGAATGCTTCAATTAGGATTTAAGCCAGTGGGTAGCCTAAAGGGTGCGCTAGAGCTTGCCAAGATTGAAGAAAGAGAGGACACCTTTGGCAAAGATCTAGATTTTGTGAGCATCGTGAAAAAAGACTTTGAGTATCTTCTCGCATTAACTTTGGAAGTAAAAGAAGAAGCGGACAAAAAAGGCGATGATCCTACAGTGGACATCATGAATGAATTCACAGCTTATTATCAAAAGCAGCTTTGGATGATCAACGCAACACTGGCTTAAGCTTTCTTTCATAGAGAAGAAAGAATACTCACTTGATACACACAGGGTGTATGAAGAACGCAATGTAATGGAGGGAATAAAACATATGGCAAATTTAGAAATGAAACTCAATCAGTACGTGGCAGACCTTACAGTAATGTATACAAAGCTTCACAATGTCCATTGGTATGTGGTAGGGAAGCAGTTCCATAGAATGCATGAGCTTTTTGAAAACTACTATGACAAGGTTACGGAAGACTTGGATGAAGTAGCTGAAAGAATGCTACAGTTGGGCTTTAAGCCAGTGGGTAGCTTAAAAGGTGTTCTGGAGATGGCCAAGATTGAAGAAAGAAACGAAAGCTATGGTAAGGACTTAGAATTTGTAGAAGTGGTGAAGAAAGATTTTGAATACCTTCTAAAACTTACTTTAGAAGTAAAGGAAGAAGCAGAGAAGGTTGGCGATGACCCCACAGTGGACATCATGAATGAATGCACAGCCTACTACCAGAAAGAGCTTTGGATGCTCAATTCTACTTTGGCTTAAGAGAATGGTCGAATCCCTTGGAAAAGAACCTTTTCCAAGGGATTCTTTTTTGTCGATATTCTTGATTAATGGTTCATTCATCTGTATAATTGATTAGATGTAAATGATGAATAAAAGTGAGGAAATAAAATGAAATTAGGAATTGTTGGATTGCCCAATGTGGGAAAGAGTACTTTGTTTAACGCCATCACCAAAGCCGGAATTGAAGCGGCAAACTATCCCTTCGCGACCATTGAACCCAATGTGGGTGTGGTAACGGTGCCTGATGAGCGTATAGATCAGCTGGAGAAGCTGTATTCTTCTAAGAAGAAGGTTTATGCCCATGTGGAGTTTTATGATATTGCAGGTCTTGTAAAAGGGGCTTCTCAAGGAGAAGGTTTAGGCAACAAGTTCTTGTCCCATATTCGTGAAGTGGAGGCCATCATCCATGTGGTCCGTTGTTTTGAAGATGACAACATAGTCCATGTGGAAGGGAATGTAGATTCCATTCGAGACATCGAAACCATTAATTTGGAGCTGATTTTCTCTGACTTAGAAACTTTAGAGAAAAGAATGGACAAGGCAGCGAAGCTAAAGCGTTCTGGTGACAAAGTCGCCCAAGCAGAATATGAACTCATGGAGCGCTTGAAAGCGCATTTAGAGGCAGAGAAGCCTGTGAGAACCTTTGAAGCCACAGAAGAAGAGCAAGAACTCATCAAAGGGTTTTTCTTACTAACCTCTAAAAAGGTGCTGTATGCAGCCAATATTTCTGAAGAAGATCTCATGGCTGGAGAAGAAAATCATTTGGTGAAAAAAGTCCGAGACTATATTCAAGGGGAAAATGCAGGTCTTGTGACCATATGTGCCAGACTTGAAGAAGAGCTCTCAGGTCTTGAAGAGGATGAAAAGCTAGAAATGCTTCAAGAATATGGCATCCAAGAAACTGGGCTGGACTTACTCATTAAAGAAAGTTATCGACTCCTTGGTCTTATGAGTTTCCTTACAGCTGGTCCTCAAGAAGTTCGAGCATGGACCATAAAAGTGGGCACCAAAGCCCCCGTTGCCGCTGGAAAGATTCACTCTGATATTCAACGAGGATTCATTCGTGCAGAAGTGATTTCCTATGATGCCTTAATGGCTTCTGGCTCTGAGGCCCATGCCAAAGATAAGGGGCTATACCGCGTAGAAGGCAAAGAATATATCATGCGTGAAGGAGATGTGGTGAACTTTAGGTTCAACGTGTAATCTTTTTCTAATAAATCCATAAAAATTTTCATCTCATGCCTCCGGGCATGAGATTTTTTGTTTTGTATTTGTTATACTAAAGATATCTATTGATGGAAATGATGAATGGAGGAAGGTTATGGTAGCATTTCAAAAAATGACATCGGGGAAATTTCTTTTCTGGATGTTTGGCATTTTCTTTCTGCTCTTAGTCTCTTCTGGGATCTTTGCTGCACTAGGGGTACCTATGAATGGAACCTTTATGCTGCAAGTCTTTTTCTATGGACTACTTTTTGTGGTCTTCTACTTTGGGGGATTGGCGAAGGAAGAACGGGGTCTTCTATTTACTAAGAAGAAGTTGTCTCCTGGGAAACTCATGATCTTTGTGCCTTTTTTCATAGGAGGCATCATCAATATCCTCTATACGCTTTTTCTAGAGCGTTTTTCACCAGGTCTTCATCAGTCCTATTTGGAGGCTTCTGACCTTATGGACCAGATCATAGGAGAGGTGGACGTCTTGGGCACGAGCTTACTATTTCTCTCCGTGGTTATTTTAGCACCCATTGTGGAAGAAATACTTTTTCGTGGTATTTTTTTCAACGTTTTAGGGAAAAAACACAGCACCCTATTTGCCATGATGATGTCTTCCATAGTCTTTGGGGTTCTTCATCTAGAAACCATGGTGCCCACTTTCATCATTGGCCTTGTCATTTGCTTTATTTATCAGCAAACTGGGAGTCTTCTCTTGGCCATTCTCGCTCATTTCTTCAACAACCTCATGGCCTTCGTGATGCCCTATGTCTTGGTAGGGAGGAGCCCTGAAGATCCTTTGGTGTTGGTTATGGGGAGTGTATTAGTGGTGGCATTTCTATTTTTTACCATATACTTCATTCGGTATGTGTTGAAAAATAGAGAGACGCTGAAGGAAGAACCCCCTATGCACCGGGTGCTTTTAGATGCCGTAAAGGCGGAAAATGGAAGTCCGTTCTATGATATTTCTAAACCACTATACAGTGGGATGCCTGTCTATGAAGGGGATCCAGAAGTACTCATTGAACCTGTAGCAACGGTGGATAAGGACGGGTATGCCCTGAATGCGCTGTTTTTCGGGAGCCACAGTGGGACCCATATGGATTTTCCCAGCCACTTTATGGAGGGGGGCAAATCCATGGAGGCCTTTCCTTTGGCAAAGTTTTATGGTGAAGCTTTGGTGGTGGATGCCTTTTGGGAGTCCATACCCTTTGGGGAGAAGAAAGTGCTGGCACGAAGTGGCTACCTTACCCTTAATCGGGCAAAGGCTTTGGTAGAAAATGGGGTGGAGCTCATAGGTACAGTTCATGAGTCCATCGAAGAAGAACCCCCCTACGAAGTGCATAAATTTCTTTTAAACCATGATATAATCATTTTGGAAAACCTTCACATGGATCATGTGAAGAGGGGAAGCTACACTTTGTGTGCCTTTCCACTATCCATCAAAGGTGCCGAAGGCGCACCTGTAAGGGCGGTGCTCATGGATGATTTACCAAGGAACCCTTAGGCTCACCTTTAGAGTGGCCTATGTCCATTCATTAAAGGAAAAGAGAGCTATAGTCAAGAGCATCAAACAAAAAGTACGGAATGTCTTTCCGGTGGTCATTGTGGAAGTGGAGGAGCTAGACCGGCATAATTGCATGGTCTTCGGTCTCACCACCATTTCTTCTGGAAAGGATGTGGTGGATAATACACTACAAAAAACAGTGGATTTTATCTTGGATCATTTTGATGTGGAACTGATTCAAGAAGAATTGTATAGAGAACATTTTTAGGAGGGAATCTATGAAATTTCAAGACTACAAATACCAAAGGCCAGAAATCGCAAGGGTGAAGGAAGAGGCAGAAAAGCACTTTCTCACCATGAAAGAGGCTAAAAACTCTGAAGCCTTTTTACAAGGTATGGATGCGTTTATTCAGCTTCGACTGCATGTGGAAACCATGTTCCAATTGGTCTCCATTCGTCACAGCATAGACACAAGAGATGAGTTCTATGACAAGGAATCAGACTATGTGGATATGGCTATGCCAGAACTACAAGAGCTTGTGACGAAGTTTTATCACTTGATTTTAGAGACGCCTTTCCGCGGAGACATTGAAAAGAAATATGGCAAACACCTCATGAACTTGGCAGAGCTTTCCGTGAAAGCTTTTAGACCAGAAATCATTGAAGATCTTCAAGAGGAGAATAGGCTTTCTTCCGAGTACTCCAAGCTGGTGGCTTCCGCAAACATCCATTTTGAAGGGGAAGAACGCAATCTTTCAGGCCTAATTCCTTTCATGGAGCATAAAGATCGAGCCATTAGAAAAGCAGCTTATGAAGCCTATTCAGGGTTCTTTGCACAGCATGAAGAAGCCTTTGATCGAATTTATGATCAGCTGGTAAAAGTTCGTCATAAGATGGCCAAGAAGTTGGGCTATGACAATTACGTGAAGATGGCCTACGACAGTCTATTAAGAACCGAGTATGGCCCTGAAGAAGTCAAAGGCTATCGAGAAGCTATTTTGACACACATCGTGCCATTGGTGAAAGAGCTTCGTCTTCGCCAAGCCAATAGACTTGGGCTAGACAGCTTAAAATATTACGATGAAGCCATTGAGTTTTTAACAGGCAATGCAACACCTAAGGGTAGCCCTGAGTGGATCATTGACAATGGCAAGAAGATGTATAGTGAGCTTTCACCGGAAACCAAAGAGTTCTTTGATTTTATGACGGATAGAGAGTTGCTAGACTTGGTCACCAAGAAAGGAAAGCAAGCAGGAGGGTACTGCACCTATATCGCAGATCATAAAGCTCCCTTTATCTTCTCCAACTTTAATGGCACTTCTGGCGACATCGATGTATTGACCCATGAAGCGGGGCATGCATTCCAAGTGTATTCTTCTAGACATTACGAAGTGCCAGAATATAGCTTCCCCACCTATGAAGCCTGTGAGATTCATTCCATGTCCATGGAGTTTTTCACCTGGCCATGGATGGAACTGTTCTTCCAAGAAGATACAGAGAAATATAAGTTCTCCCATCTTCAAAGTACACTGCTGTTTTTACCCTATGGCGTCACCGTGGATGAATTCCAACACTTTGTCTATGAGCATCCAGAAGCGACACCTGCGGAAAGAAAGCGTGCATGGAGAGACATTGAGAAGAAATATCTTCCTTTAAAGGATTATGAAGACAACGATCTGTATAACCGTGGTGGATTCTTCTTTAAACAACTTCATATTTTCACTGCGCCTTTCTATTACATCGACTACACACTGGCCCAAATCTGTGCCCTTCAGTACTTCATGAGAAGTAGAAAAGAAGGGGACAAGGCATGGCAAGATTATGTGGCCCTATGTAAAGAAGGTGGTAGCAAGCCTTTCTTAGAATTGGTGGAGCTGGCGGGGTTAAAGAATCCTTTCCTTCCTGAGACCATTCCCGGAATTTTACCTGAAATCAAAGGTTATCTTGATTCTGTGGATGATACAAAGCTTTAGTGAAAGATTGAAATGAATCATGAAAGACTCTCCAAGGAGGGTCTTTTCCTTGTTTTAAGAAGATTTTCAGGCTGAAATGTGATACTATGTTGTATGCAACTGTTTTCGTGAAAGAATAAAAACCCGTTGTTATGGAGGAAGAATGCAAAATATTGGTGTGATCAAAACTACAAAATTTAAGAACAATGCCATCAGTTTGGTGGTGCCTGTGAGCCTATCTGAAAACATCACAGGATATAATGTCCTCGCTCAACTGATGAAAAGAGGGACTAAAAACTTCGGGAGCTCATCGGAGATCTCAAGATATTTACAAGATCTTTATGGTGCAGTATTTGATATTGCCCTGAATAAAGTAGGGGAAAAGCTCTTTGTGATATTCTATATAGGCTTTCTAGACAATCGGTTTACCTTATACAAAGAAGACCTTTGGGACAAGGCCATTGCCTTTCTCAATGAGATCATTTATGCACCAGCCTTTATAGAAGACGATTTTGATGAGGACATCCTCGCCCAAGAGCTGGAGAACCACAGAATGTATGTGGAATCTGTATATGATGATAAAGGGCACTATTCCATGGGTCGAGTCATGGAAATGGGCCTCATGGACTCTGTAAGGCACCCTGAGTATGGATACATCAAAGACTTAGAGGGGCTGACAAAAGATGTCTTGATAGAGCTTTGGGAAGCCTTAAAGAAAAAGCCAGCTTTTTGCTATGCTTCAGGAAACATCACCAAGGAGGAAGAGGTACAAGAGAAGCTGTCAACCTTGGCCATCCTAAATGAGGGGGAGCAAAAGGAAGCACTGAAAAGCCTTGGAGAAAGAAGTTATAATAGAGCAGCTGGCGAAGTGTATGAAACCATGAAAGTCCAACAAGGAAAGATGTCCTTACTCTATAATGCCAATGCCAGTGTGTTTCAAGACAATTACTTTGCCCTGGTGCTTTTCAATTCCATCTTTGGTGGCGGTGCGCATTCCAAGCTCTTTAATGAGGTGCGAGAGAAGCATTCCCTGGCTTATTCCATTTACTCTACCTTTGACAAATTCTCTGGCGTCATGACCATTGGGGCAGGGGTCGATTATAGGAATTTTGAGAAAGTCAAAAACCTCATCGATGAGGAGCTTCAAAAGATGCGTCAAGGCATCTTCACCGACCAAGAAGTCTCAGCAGCAAGAACGAAAATAAAAAGTTCTTTGCGATCCATGGAAGATTCTATGTTTAGCATGAGCAGCTATTTAACGGCTTTAAGAGTGTTTGGGATTTCCTATACGGTGGAGGATGTGATGAAGGGCATCGATGGTGTCACGAAAGAAGAAATCATAGCGGTAGCTGGTGGCATCGAGTATATTGCGGGCCACTATCTTCAAGGAGAGGTGCAAAATGACAACGACTAGAGAATTGGCTTTCATCGATGAAAAAATCCATGAAACAGAGATCCAAACCCTAAAAATCTACTATATTCCCAAAAAGGGATTTACAAAGTCTTACGCCATTTTAACTACGGATTTCGGCAGTAAAGATGTGGCTTTTTCCATAGATGGTGGAGAAACGTATAAGAAATATCCAGAGGGCATTGCCCACTTTTTAGAACATAAAGTTTTTGAAATGCCTGGAGGTGAAAATGTCTTTCAACGTTTCACTGAGCTCGGTGCATCGGTGAATGCCTTTACCAACAATCATCAAACGTCGTACTATTTTAGCAGCACCGATGCCTTTCAAGAAAGCTTCAGTCTTCTGCTGGATATGGTTTTTACCCCCCACTTGACTGAAGAGAATGTGGAGAAGGAGAAAGGAATCATCGCTGAAGAAATCAAAATGTATGAAGATCATCCAGGGTTTAGAGGCTATATTGAAGCGTTAAAATCCTTGTACCATGTGCATCCCGTACGTGAAGATATTGCAGGGACCGTGGAGTCTATTTATGCGTTGACTGCCAAAGACCTACAAGAGTGTTACGATGCCTTCTACAATCCTAGAAATATGATGCTGGTTGTGGTGGGGGATGTAGACTTTGAGATGGTTCAAGAAGAAGTGCGCAAAAGGGTCCCTGCAGGTGCGCCGCTAAACCTTGTAAAGAAGGCTTACGTAGAACCCAAAGAAGCCTTGAAGGCCACCTCTACCCTAGAAATGGGGCTTCAAGTACCCAATTACATCTATGGTATTAAGGTGCTTCCTGAAAATAACAACCTCATGAAAGAATCCCTTACGGGGTCCTTGATGATGAAGCTGCTATTTGGTTCTACTTCTCATTTTTATGAAGAAAAACTTAAAGATGGCAGCATTAATGATAGCTTCTCTGCAGAGATTTCTTTAGACCATGATCGAGGAGAGATCTTCATGGGGGGAGAATCTAAAGAACCAGAAAAAGTGTTGGAGATCATTGGCGCTTATATAGAGGGTCTTCGGCATGATGAAAGCTTTTTTTCAGCGCAAGAAGCTTCCTTAGAACGAATCAAGAAAGCCATGACAGGAAGCTTTGTCAATGTGTTTAACTCGGTGGATCGTATTGGGGTCACCACCACGGGGATGCTCCTTCATGGAGAAGATTTGTTCGCCTACATGGATCAGCTCAAAAGCATCACCATGGATGAGGTGCAAGACATGTTTTACCGGGTATGCACGCCCGAGGCCAGCACAAAAGTGATCATTCGCTAGAGAAGTTGCGATCAATGGTATAAAAATTCAAAAAGACGCGCCTAGGTGGTGTGTTTTGACGAAGCAGTTCTAGTGGAAATAAGGTAAAAATATTGATATTCAATACCTTTGATGATTATGTACAAAATGTGAATTTTTCAGATATCTTCCTAATAACCCTTCAACTAGTTGAAGGGTTATATTTTTTTGTGTAGAATAAGCATAGAAGTGGTAAATAGTGGTAAAAAGTGGTGAAGAAATATGCTCATAGGTGAGTTTGGTCACGGAATGGATAAAAAGAATAGAATCATCATTCCTTCTAAACTCAGAGAGGGTTTAGGAGAGACGTTTGTCATGACCAAAGGGCTCGATTCCTGCTTGTATATTTATCCAAAAAAAGAGTGGGAAACCTTTGAAAAGAAACTAAAGTCTTTACCATTAACGGACAAAAATGTCCGTGCTTTTGTTCGGTTTTTCTTCTCTGGAGCCAATGAAATGGAGCCAGACAAGATGGGCCGTGTACTCATTCCACAATCTCTTTTAGGTTATGCAGGTATTGAAGCGGAAGTAGTCAGCGTAGGCATGATGGATCGTGTAGAAGTGTGGTCGAAGGAAAAGTGGGAAGCCTATAACGAGAGTGAAATGGATATGGATGCCATTGCAGAAAAAATGAACGAGTTAGGAATATAGGTGATGACATGGATTTTAAGCACGTATCGGTTTTATTACAAGAATGCCTTGATGGGTTAAATATTAAGAAAGAGGGCACTTATGTGGATTGCACCTTAGGTGGAGCAGGCCATACCAAGGAGATTCTCAAAAGATTGGATGAAGGAAGACTCATCGGTATTGATCAAGATTTGGATGCCTTAAGAAATGCCAAAGAAGTGTTAAAGGATGATCCACAGGTCACGTTGGTTCATGCAAATTTTGAGGAGATCAAAGAAATCTTAAAAGAACATGCGCCTCAAGGAGTGGATGGCATTCTCATGGATCTAGGCGTTTCTTCTTATCAACTCGATGAAGGAGAACGCGGTTTCTCTTACATGAAAGACGCGCCATTAGATATGAGAATGAATCAAGAAGACGCTTTTTCAGCCTATGATGTGGTCAACGAATATGATGAAGAGAAAATATATAGAGTCATCAAAGACTACGGGGAAGAAAAGTTTGCCAAAAGAATTGCTGGATTTATTGCCAAAGCGAGATCAGAAAAACCCATAGAAACCACCATGGAACTGGTAGAGATTATAAAAAATGCCATTCCTGCCAAGGCGAGAAGAGAAGGCCCTCACCCAGCCAAAAGAACATTCCAAGCCATTCGTATTGAAGTGAATCGAGAACTGGCGATTTTAAGAAGTACCATAATGGATGCGGTAGATGGATTAAAGCCAGAGGGAAGACTAGCCATCATCACCTTCCATTCCCTGGAAGACAGAATTGTGAAAAATACATATAGAGATTTAATGGATCCTTGCACATGTCCAAAATCTATGCCGTGTATCTGTGGGAAGACAGCGACGGTGAAAGCAGTAACAAAAAAGCCTACGGTTCCTTCGGAAAAAGAGATAGAAGAAAATCCGAGATCCCGTAGTGCAAAGCTTAGAGTTTTGGAAAAGCTGTAACCCAAGGGGGCGGGTCCATAGAAAGGTGTGATGATGATGGCACTACCAAACCGCATTCATAGCATGAATACGGTCCCAAATCCTAGCGTTGAGAGAGAAGAAAGAAGACGGCGCCAGGAGGAACAAGAGAAACTCAAGCACTCTAGAGAATTATACAGAATGAAAACAGCTGCACAAAACAATAAGGTGCGCAAAAGAGTCGTGGGAACCATCCTATTGATGGCAACCCTGGTTCTTGCGACCTTATGGAGAAGTGCGGAAATTTATACTCTCCAAAATGAATATGTGACTATTCAAGGGAGCATTCGTGAAACCCATAGACAGAATGAAGATTTAAGAGGAAAGATCATTAAAGCTTCAGCCATAGGAGAAGTGGCCATGCAATCCTTAGATTTAGACTTGATTGTTGTGGATCAAGGGATGGCTATTCATACGGATTTATCAAAAAATCATTTTGAAGAACTGGAAGTTCAAGTGCAAAAAGAATCTTTAACGGATAAAATTTTATCCATCATACCCTTTGAAGTAGCACATTAGTAAATCGAGGTAACTTATGAAAAAAGGAAGATACGGGTTTTTGGCTGTAGTAGTGTTGATGGTTTTTGTCGCTTTGGGGTCTAGGCTGGTCTATGTGACAGTCATTGCCAGAGAAGAAATTTATGAGAAAGCGCAAAATCAGATTCAAAGCAAAAGAGTGTTGCCGGCAAAAAGAGGAAGCATTTTAGATCGTAATGGAGAAGTGTTATCGTCATCCACTGAAGCTTATCGCGTGGATGCGGACCTTACTGCATTGCAAAGAAAGCTTGATCGAACAGGTCGCAGTAGCGCCTACTATACCAAGAGTCTTGCATCTATTTTGGGGATGGAAGAGGAAGAGCTCCAAGAAAAACTATCTATGGATAGTCCCCATGTGATTATCAAGAGAAAAATTGAAAAAGATACAATAGATGCCCTGAGAAGTTACATCATAGATGAAAGCATAGATTTTCTTGTGGTTTCATCAGATGAAATTCGCTATTTTCCCAATGGTGCTTATCTGGCCCATGTTCTTGGTGCAGTGAATATAGACAATCAAGGGATTCTAGGACTGGAGTATTATTATAATGATTTACTCAAAGGCGTGGATGGCATCAAAATTGCTGAAATTGATCAGCGGGGAAGAGAACTACCCTTTAGCGAAGTAGTGGAGACTCCTGCCATTGAAGGTAGTGACTTGATCCTATCGATAGATGAGAAAGTCCAATATATCATTGAGAACATTGCCGATGAAGCCATGGAAAAACATGAAGCTGATAGTGTAAGCATTCTTGTTTCAGATCCCCAAACCGGTGGTGTTTTGGGGATGGTTAACATACCAGAGTTTGATCCAAACAATCCCTTTGAGGGAATTACCATAGAGGAGTTTCATGAACTTTCTCGTAATACCGTGGTGAATGATGCTTATGAGCCTGGTTCTACCATGAAGTTTGCAACCATTGCAGCAGCACTGGACCAGGGAGTCATCGGTGCACAGGAACAGTTTCACTGCGAAGGTCATATAGAAATTGATGGCATGGTCATCAACTGCGTGGATAATGTAGCCCATGGAGATTTGGATATTTCGGGTATTCTTTTACAGTCCTGTAACGTGGGGACAGTGAAGATTGCCCAAAGACTTGGCATCGATAATTTCCAGAAGTACATTGAGGCTTTTGGTTTTGGCATGCCCACAGGCATCGACTTGCCAGGAGAAAGCGCGGGAATTTTGTTCGGGAAAGGGCGTATGAGTGCTTTTGATTTAGGCGTTTCTGCCATCGGTCAATCTCAAACCATGACGCCGGTGCAGATGCTTAGTGCGCTAAATGCTGTGGTCAATGGTGGAATCTATCGCCCACTACATATGGCTGAAAAACTGCATCATAAAGAAGCCAGTGGCCTTCAGATGGAGGAGATGATCAATGAAGACCAAGGAGTAAGGATCATCAGTGAATATGCTGCCAAAGAGGTACTGAAGGGACTGCATCATACAGTCACGGGAAGCTTGTATAGTGGCGCTAAGATTGAAGATATTGAGGTCTTTGGGAAAACAGGCACTGCAGAAAAAATAGTCGCGGACGAGGAAGGGAATTTGGGGTATTCCAAAGATCAAGTAGTGGCCTCATTTATTGGGGGTGCACCCTTTGACCAGCCGAAAGTTACGATTCTGGTTATTGTAAATAATCCAAAAGATGCTATTTTTGGTAATATCGTTGCTGCCCCATGGGCCAAGGAAATCTTCTTGGCACTGGATCAATACTTCTCTCTTAAATGATCAACAGTAGCATGTGTTTTCACATGCTTTTTCTGCTATTTAAGAATGAAGAAGGGAAAATATGGTATATTTGATAGGTGATTTTTAAAATGTAGGTAGAGCATCTACAATAAAGGAAGAGGTTAGCATGAAGAGTATACGTGTGAAAGAAATAATAGAACAGCTTGATGCAACGCTGTATGGGAGTGAGGATGCATCCTTCGACCAAGTGGTCATTGATACAAGAAAAGTGTCCGAAGGATCATTATTCATTGGTATAAAAGGGGAGCGGGTAGATGGTAATGGGCTCTATCAAGAGGCCTTTGATAAAGGTGCTTCAGTTTGTATCGTGGAAGACGTGGATGTAACGGATGTCCCTCCAGGGAAAGCGGTGTTGAAGGTAAAAAGTACTCATCGAGGGATTTTAGACTTGGCCTTTCTTTATCGGCAAAAGCTGAAAGTAAAAGTCATAGGTATTACGGGGAGTACTGGGAAAACATCTACCAAAGACATTCTCCATGGTATGCTGTCTAAAAAGTATCGTGTGTTTAAAACTTCAGGGAACTACAATAACGAGCTGGGGTTACCACTGATGATTCTTTCGTTAGACGATGACTATGATTATGCAGTGCTAGAAATGGGCATGAGTGCACCCTTGGAAATTCATAATTTAGCAAGGGTGGCGAGGCCGGACTATGCCATCATCACCAACATAGGATTGTCACACATTGAACATTTAGGGAGTCAAGAAAATATATTGAAGGCAAAAATGGAAATTGCAGACTTTTTCGACAAAGATGCCTTGTTGGCCTTAAATGGAGATGATGCTTATCTTAGTTCCATTGGTCCCAAGTCCTATAAGGTGTTGTATGGGGGACTGAAGAATGGGTCATTTGTTGCCAAGAACCTTCAGCTTGGTGAAGAAGAGATTTCCTTTTCTGTGAACAAGGGCAAAGAGCGCTTCACCATAAATGTGGCTGGTAAACACAACGTGCAAAATGCAATACTTTGTTATATCATGGCAAAAGAGTTGGGGCTTCGGGATGAAGACTTGGCAGAGGTATCCGTTGAAAAAAGTGCTATGAGGATGGACTTGATCAAGCATCCTCACCTAACAGTGATCAATGATTGCTACAACGCTAGTCCAGACTCCATGAAAGCAGCTTTGGCTTATTTGATGAGCTTCCAAGGGAGGAAAGTGGCTGTTCTTGGCACCATGAAAGAACTGGGACAAGAAGAAAAAAGAAGTCATGAGTCCTTAGCAAATCATGCCAAAACATTGGACTTATCTCAGGTGATTTTCATAGGAGCCTATGGAGCTCTTATGGCCTCAAACTATGGAGAAGGTGCAGTGTATTTTGAGACGGTGGAAGAGGCCAAAGAGGCCTTAAAGAGGGTTCTTAAAAAAGGAGATACAGTGCTCATCAAAGCATCTCGAAGCATGGCTTTTGAAGGATTGTTAAAAGAGTTAGAACGTTTGGGAGGAGTATAGGAATGGGCATAGAGATGGCAACGCTTTTGGCGAGTCTTTTGGGAGGATTAGCCTTGGGGCCTTGGGTCATTAAGAAGCTTCGTGCTTTTAAAATGGGGCAGAATATAAGGGCTGTAGGGCCTGAATCTCACAAGATAAAGCAAGGGGTTCCCAGTATGGGAGGCATCATTTTTCTAACGATGCTGGCATTGGTAGGTAGTATCTTTTCCTTCCTAGATCCTTTGGTACTCTTCATGATTTTTGTTACCTTTGCGTTTGGATTTGTCGGTTTTTTGGATGATTACTTAAAGGTGAAAAAGAAATCTTCTGATGGGTTAAGGGCAAAAGAGAAAATGGGGTTACTGCTCCTGTTTGGTATCGCTACTGCCCTGGTGCTTTATGTCCTTTTGGATTATGACAGTGTGAGACTTCCCTTCGTAAAGAGTGCACTTCACCTGGGCATATTCTACATACCTTTTGTGGTGATCTTTTTTGCAGCAGTGACCAATGCAGTGAATCTTACCGATGGCATCGATGGGCTATCTTCTTCGGTAACCATCGTGGTATTGATCTTTTTTGTACTGGTGGGTCTATCCCAAGGGCAAAGTCATGTGGTGATTTTTTCCCTGGCATTGATGGGAGGACTTCTAGCGTTTCTTTATTACAATAAGTATCCTGCCAAGGTCTTCATGGGAGATACAGGCTCCCTAGCTTTAGGAGGCGCTGTGGCAATCTTAGCACTGCTCACCTTTACGGAGCTTCTACTGATTCTTGTGGGCATTGTGTATGTGGTGGAGACTCTATCGGTGATCATTCAAGTGGCAGTGTTCAAGAAAACCAAAAAGAGAGTATTCTTGATGTCTCCCATCCATCATCACTTTGAAGCATTGGGATGGAAAGAAAATAAAATTGTGGCGGTGTTCTCGCTTGTAACCCTTGCCATGGTAGTGCTTGTGTATGTGTTGATGTAGGAAAGAAGAATGTGGAGGGTGTCATGGGAACAGCCAGAGGAAAAAGCAGTAAAAAGAGCTTCTCTAAGAAAAAGAAGAAGTCCTATAGTGAAGTGGATTTTCCGCTGGTTGCCGTCACTGTGGCTTTGGTGCTCTTTGGACTCTTGATGGTGTATAGTGCATCCAGCTATGAAAATATCGTGACGGGACAACAATCCTATAGTGATTTCATTCGGCAAGGATTCTTTGCCTTCATCGGTCTGTTCATCATGGTTTTCTTTATGACAAATATTGATTATCATAGAATGACCTTGCCCAAAACCAAAGTGCTCCTTGTTGTGGTCTTGGCACTGAATGTTGCGGTGATTCTGTTTGACCCGGTGAAGGGCGCCAGAAGATGGCTGAGGTTTGGAGGAATGTCATTACAGCCTTCAGAATTGGCGAAATTTACCATGGTGCTTTTGGCGGCAAATCTTTTGAAAAGAATGGAGTTTCTCACTGCTAAGAAAAAATGGCTTCAAACATTCAAGGTCTTTGTGGTCATGGGGATCTTTGCGGGAATCATTGTGGTGCTGCAAAAAAATCTTTCCATCGGGGCCATCACTGTGCTCACCTCCTTAACCCTTATGTTTTTGTCCGGGGCAACTTTTCTTCAGATGACCACCTATGTGCTCATCGGAGTCAGTGCTTTAGGCGTGCTTTTATGGATTGAACCCTATCGTGTCACAAGGTTTTTAAACTTTGGCGATCCTTTTGCCACAGCCCAAGGAGCAGGACATCAACTGGTACAGTCACTGTTTGCTTTAACCAGTGGGGGGGTCTACGGACGAGGACTTGGCATGTCTAGGTTAAAAGCTTTTTGGCTACCCGAAGCTCAAAATGACTTTATTTTTGCTGTGGTGGTAGAAGAACTGGGACTTTTGGGCGGGCTCTTTCTCATGATTTTACTCTTTATACTCATCTTTAGAGGATTTCGCATTGCCATGGAAGCCAAAGATTCTTTCGGCCGGTTACTGGCCATGGGTATTACCATGATTTTTGTGTTGCAGTCCTTCATCAACATTGCGGTGGTCATAGGGGCATTTCCGGTGACAGGTGTGACCCTTCCTTTCATTAGTGCCGGGGGAACCTCTTTGGTGGTGAATCTCATCGCTGTGGGGGTGCTCCTAAATATTTCAAGACAATCCAGAAGGAACAAATACTAAGAATTTCAGAGACAGTAAAGCATAAACAAAAGAGAAGGGAGGAGCATCCGTGAGTTTAAAAGACGTTCAAGATCGCATCAAAGTCAAAAAGCGTAAGAGACGAAAAAGAATCCTTACGGTTCTCTTCTTGCTAATTCTTGTGGCCGGTGGGGTGTTTCTCACCCATGCGCCGTATTTTTCCGTGCGGCAGCTCCAAATCACAGGAAATGAAAAGATCGAACTTCGTCAAGTGGAAAGCCAAGGAGCATTTCTTTTGGATCAGAATATCTTTTTATTGAAGCAAGGTTCCTTAAAAGAGCAGTTGTCCAATCATCCCTATTTTCTAGATGTGGAAGTGAAGAGAATACTGCCAGACGGAGTGCACCTATATATCAAAGAACGGGTGGCTGAGGTGAACTACTATAATCAAGGAGTGGTAAGTCTTTTGACGGGGGAAGGGATCCTGCTGGAAATAGGAGCAGATCCGATACTTGGACCAATGCTCATAGAAGAGCTGAGTTTACCAGCCTTAGGGACCCCCATTTACGAAGAGGCCTCCACAAAGAAAAAAGCACTGATGGAGTTTACAGATCTCATGAAAAGGAATACCAGCAGTATTCAGTTTCAAGAAATCGATCTTCGGGACGAAACCAACATCAGAACCTATTACAAGAACTTGGAAATTCGCTTGGGCTATGGAGATTCCATGAAGCAAAAACTCAATGCCGCCATCAACATCATTTTGGATGGACAGTTGGAAGAGGTACATGGATATGTAGATGTCTCTTACTTGGCACATCCGGTGGTCTTTGATGAAGCACTTCAAGTGGAGGAAGAGGAAGTGAACCCTGAAGAGGAGACTGAAGATGGCGCTAGTCCTCCGGAATCACAAGGTGAGGATGGATAAGAAAGTTAGAAGGGATGATATGAAAAAACAGCGTATTAAAAATCAAGGACTCATAGCCGTGGTCTTTGTGATTCTAGGTTTTTTGGTGGCTTATCAATACAGACAAATTGAAGCGCCACCAAAGACCTTTACCTTACAAGAACTTCAAGAGGTGCAAAGTGAGTTAGAGGCCCTTCGTGAAGAAAAAGATCGACTTCTCGCTCAAAATCAAGGTCTGGCAGAACAAGTGAAAGACTATGAGTCTGCAGCAGCATCCTCTAGTGAAATGCATAGACTTCTAAAGAAAGAGCTCGATTATAGCAGAATACTTTTGGGGCTGGTGGATGTGAAGGGACCTGGCGTAGTGTTAACCTTAAAACCCTCAGATTTGCAATTGCAACCTCAAACCTACCAGTATCTTACTGAACTTGAGCTCATCTATATCATCAATGAGCTGAAGTTTGCTGGGGCTGAAGCCGTGAGTGTTAATGACAAGCGGATCTCTATTCAGACGGCATTAAAGTCTAGTTCGGGCAATAGTTTTATCCTCATCAATGATGAGAAAGTATCGCCTGTAGAAGAAATCACCATCAAAGCCATTGGAGATCCAGAAAAACTAGGGGCAGCCATGGCCTTTCAAGGGGCTTTGTCTTATTACGCCCTAGAGCAATATGACATACGCATTCAGCAAGTGCAAGAACTGACCATTGGGAAGTATGACAAGGCGTTCCAATCTGACCATATGATAGAGGAGGCAAAGCCATGATCGTATTATTTGGGCTCGTTCTAGGCGTGCTTCTTGGCCTCTTTTTAGATGTTCGTATCCCAGATGCTTATAGTTTGTATGTCGCTGTGGCCATCTTAGCGGCCTTTGACTCAGTGCTTGGTGCTTGGAAAGCACATTTACAGAAGACCTATGATTCTTGGGTGTTCATCACAGGCTTTTTTGGCAACACCATCATCGCGTCTCTTTTAACCTTCCTTGGAGAAAAGCTTGGGATCCCTATGTACTTGGCTGCAGTAATCTTCTTTGGGGGTAGACTCTTCCAAAACTTTGCCACCATCAGAAGAAGCCTACTTGCTCATAAGATTAAAGGAGAGCATCATGAAGAGGTTTAGCCAAGGGATGATGTTCCTGGCAGCTTTAGTGGTAGGTCTGGGAATTTCCTTGACGATGTCTCAGATCCCAAGGGGAAAGAATACTGAGCCAACGGATCAATCTTATGCGGTGCTTCTAGAAAATAGAAATACACTACGCAAAGACATTTATCAACTAACCCATGAAATAGACTATCTAACAGAAAAGAAAGAAGCTTATGAACTGGTCATGGAAGATGAGGATGGGCTTTATGAAAAAATGTATAAAGAACTTCTGCGAAATGGACGTTTCTTAGGGTATGAAGAAGTGAGAGGACCAGGACTACAGTTGAAGCTTCAAGATGGGCCGGCAAAAGAAGGGGAAGTGCCTGGGTCCATGGACAGTTGGCTTAGAATCATTCATAATGAAGATATGCTGAAACTATTAAATGAGTTGCGTATACATGGGGCTGAGGCTATAGAAATAAATGGTCAAAGGGTCACGGAAACCTCAGAAATATTTTGTAGCTGGGCGTTCATCTCCATCAATGGAGAAAAACTACCAGCCCCCTTCACCATAAAAGTTGTGGGAGACCTTTCCCGTTTATCAGCCTATGGGGTAGCTGATTTTACACAAATCAAAAATTTGCTTAGTAGAGGGATCCTGGTTGAAGTGGAGAAGAGGCCTATTATGACCCTAGAAGCCTCCATTGCCCCTCTTACGCCATTGTTTGCAGAGGAAAATCAGAGATAGGAGTTGCTTATATTGTTAGAGATTCAAGAAAACTTAACAGCCATCAAGGGCGGGTTAAAGGAAGGGGTAACCCTCATTGCCGTGTCAAAAACAAAGCCTGTGGAAGAGATTTTAGCAGCCTATGAAGCAGGACAAAGGGACTTTGGGGAGAATAAAGTCCAAGAGCTCCTATGGAAGGTGGATGCACTACCTAAGGATATTCGGTGGCACCTCATTGGTGGTCTTCAAACCAACAAGGTTCGCAAGATCATAGGAAAAACCAGTTTGATCCACTCCCTTGATCGAATTTCTTTGGCCGAGGAGATTGAAAAACGTGCCAGTCAAAAAAATCTGGTGGTGGACACCCTCATTGAAGTAAACATTGGGAAGGAACCTCAAAAAGCTGGAATTCTTCCTGCTGAACTCCCTGATTTTTTGGTATACTTAAAAGAACAGGTTCATATCCGTGTACGAGGACTCATGGCCATCATTCCTCAGGGTATAGAAGAAGAAAATAGAGCCTATTTTAAAGACATGAAAAACCTGTTTGAAGCGTTGAAAAAAGAAGAACATGAGAGGCTCACCATGGAGATTCTTAGTATGGGCATGTCCATGGATTATGAAACAGCCATGGATGAAGGTGCTACCATGGTTCGCATAGGTACAGCAATATTTGGAGAAAGAAATAAAACGCAAGGAGGAATAAACAATGGGTAAAATGTTCACATCACTAAAAAACATGATGGGCTTTGAAGATGAGGAGCTCTATGACGACTATGAAATGGAGGATCTAGAAGAAGAGACCGCACTAGAGCCCAAAGAGAGCTTTACTGTCATGGGTCGTAGAAAAGAAGTAAAGGAGCAAAATAAAGTGGTGAATCTTCATGGCAATCAAACCAAGGTTCATATCATGAAACCTGATACCTTTGATGAAGCCCCACTCATCTCAGATAGCTTAAAAGCCAACAGAATTGTTGTGGTGAACACCACAGGTCTTGAGCCAAGAACAGCGCAGAGGCTACTAGATTTCATAGCAGGATCAACCTATGCCTTAGGAGGAGACCTGCAAGAAGTGGAAAGTGGTGTCTATGTTCTATCACCATCCACCGTGGAAGTGGCCAGAGACAGTAAGGAAGAGAACTCCTTGAAGGGGCTCTTAAACTGGAAATAAATGAATAAAAAAGATTTTCAAAAAACCTTCTGGCAAGAGGACCCATATAAGATGGCAAAACTTTATGAAGCTTTAGAGAGAGCCAAAGACTATGCCTTTTTTTACTATACTGATGAATTTTATCCACCGCAAATTATAGATGAAGTTTTACGGATGAAGGATTTTCAAGGTATTGAAGCTTTGGGACCATCATTTTTTGAACGTAGAGTATTTGCGGTACATGCGGAAGGCATGATGCCCTATAGCATCATAGCCATAGAAAACCTAGACCCCCAAATAGCGTTGACGCATAAAGACTATTTAGGGGCCATCATGGCATTGGGTTTGCAACGAGAAAAGTTTGGAGACCTCTATGTGAAGGGGGAAGTGGCATACCTGGTCATTTTAGCAGAACGAGCGTCATACCTTTTGGAACACTTGTCTCAAGTAGGGCGGGCCAATGTTTCTGTCACTGTACATGCTTTTGAAGAGGTCATGGAAACCTTCACACCCTCTTTGAAAGCCATGGATAAAGTAGTAGCCTCCAGACGGCTCGATGTTATGGTGGCTGAAATGGCAAAGCTATCAAGAACCAAAGCCGTGGAGCTCATTTCTTCTGGGCGCGTTTTGGTCAACTACCATGTGGTGAAAGAAAGGGCCAAGGAAATTAAAGAAGAGGACACCCTGACCATTCGTGGTGTAGGAAAATTTAAAATAGGTGAAGTCCTGAAAGAGACCCAAAAGGGGAACCTCCTAATGAGGTTTTATCAGTTTTACTAACATGGACGAGGAGGTAGGAAAGATGAAAATTACACCGGTAGAAATCACCAACAAAGAGTTTAAGCGCGCCATGCGTGGATATAGTATAGATGAAGTGGATGAATTTCTAGATGAAGTGGTGGAAGATTTTGAAGCGCTCTATCGAGAAAATGCCAGTCTAAAAGATCGAATCGACGGGTTTAACGAAAAGATTGAGCACTACACCAGTTTAGAGAAAACTTTACAAAACACCTTGGTCTTGGCACAAAACACAGCCGATGCCACCAAAATGCAAGCGGAGCGAGAAGCACAACATATCCTTGACGGTGCAAAAGAAAAAGCTCAAGCCATTATTGATAATGCCAATCGTGAGAATGAAGACTTAAAAAGAGAGTATGAAAAGTATCGACGAGAGTTTGGCAATTTTAAAATGCGCGTCTTGAGTTTCTTTGAAAATCAAGTGGATACTTTTAGAGGAAACGCTGAAGAAATTGAGAGAGGTACTTTAGGTGTAGCCTCTTTGAAAGTGGCGGGTTTAAGGGAAGATGAACCATTCTTAGAGGGGCATCATGAAGCCTTAACGGAAGAAACCAAAGGATAATAGCGGGCGGAGAAAAGAGACTTATAGAGGTCCTCTTTTCTTGTGGAGTGAAGTTAGCTGTGATAAGATATCCTTTGAAAGGATGAGGACATGGAAGAGTTGCTTTTAAAAAAGGAAGGAATAGAGTTTAAAAGTAGTTTGAAAGGCACTTTTGAAGCATTGCCAAAAGATGCCCTTTTTGTGGTGGATTCAGTGGTGCTCACAAAGTGGCCAGAACTCATGTCTTCTATTTGCCAGAGGCCTTATATGGTCATGGAGGCTCGGGAAGACCTCAAAACTTTAGCCATGGTGGAGAAGGTATACGAATTCTTATTTCAGCATCATGAAACAGGTCCTGTGGTGGCTGTGGGGGGCGGAATCCTTGGAGATGTGGTAGGATTTGCCGCCGCGACCTTTAAGAGAGGGATCCCCTTCATTCTAGTGCCCACAACCCTCTTAGCCATGTGTGATAGCACCTTGGGCGGTAAGGTGGGGGTGAACTATAAAGGGGTAAAAAACTATGTTGGTGCTTTTTATAAGCCTCAAAAGAGTATTCTTTGCCAGACCTTTTTAAAGACATTGCCAGCAAAGCAGTTAAGAAGCGGTCTTGGAGAACTCTTAAAGTATGGACTGCTAAAAAAAGATGATCTACTGGAGGGGCTATTTCATGAAAAAAGCCTTGTAGAGATGGACTTTGCACCTTATATTCTCAAGGGACTGCAGCTTAAGGCATCCGTTGTCCAGGAAGACTTTAGAGACCTTTATAAAAGAAACATGCTGAATTTTGGTCATAATGTTGGTCATGCACTAGAGGGTGCTTTTCCCATGGTTTATGCCCATGGAGAAGCAGTAGCCCTGGGGCTCTACTATGAGCTGCTACTAAGTGAGTGGACATTTGGACTAGAGAAAGACCTTCGGGAGAAACTGGTGAAGCTTCTTCATAAATTTGACTTTCCAACGACCATCCCCCTAGGTCAAGAAGAAGTGATTTTAGGCTATATTAGAAAAGATAAAAAGAATGATGAAAAGCTCCGGTTCACCTTGCTTCGAGCATGGGGTGTGCCGGAAATTAAAATAGAGGTACAAGAAGAGGAGCTTAGAAAAGCGCTGTCTTGGGTAATGGAGTAAATCATGAAACAAAAGACCACAGACCTTTCCTTGGGAAAGGTGAAAATAAAAATTGGACATAAAACCTTGGGGGAAGACCCTGTGATTTTTGCAGGCCCCTGTGCCGTGGAGGATTATGAGACCATGCGCCATATTGCCAAAGAGCTAAAAGCTTTAGGAGTAGATGTTCTTCGAGGAGGCGCCTTTAAACCTAGAACTTCGCCTTATGCCTTTCAAGGGTTGAAGGACGAAGGGTTGGCCATTTTAAAAGCCTTAAAAGAGGAATTTCAAATGGTGATTTCCACGGAAATTTTGGATGTGAGGGATTTGGATAAAACCCATGAGGTGGTGGACATCATCCAAATTGGCTCGAGGAATATGTATAACTATGTGCTTCTTCAAGAAGCTGCGAAGTTAGGGAAGCCCATCATTTTAAAACGGGGCTTCAGTGCCACCGTGGAAGAGTGGTTAAGTGCTGCAGAATACATTTTGGCAGAAGGTCACGAAGAAGTGATACTTTGTGAGCGTGGCATTAGAACCTTTGAGACCACCACACGAAATACGCTGGATTTGAATTCCGTGGCGTACTTAAAAGAAATGAGTCGACTTCCTGTGATGGTAGACCCAAGTCATGGCACAGGGAAGAGAAGCCTTGTGAAAGCCATGGCTTTGGCTGGGATCATGGCAGGGGCCGATGGATTACTCATTGAAACCCACGTGGCACCAGAAAAGGCTGTTTCAGATGCCATTCAAACCATTTCTATGGATACACTGGCAGACATCCTAGAGACTACATCAACCATTTGGAGGCTAAGATGATCTACATTATTATAATTGTTGGACTGATTCTAGACTATGGCACGAAGCTTTGGGCTCTAGATCGCCTAAAGGGGCAGGCAGATATTACCATCATCGAAGGCTTTTTTGACCTGTCATATTTGGAAAATAGAGGTGCTGCTTTTGGCATCTTCCAAGGTCGGGTATACTTCCTTGCGGTGGTTACCAGCATCATCATGGCAGTACTGTTCATCGCATACTTAAAAGCTAAGAAGAGAACGATGCTTCTCACGGTGAGTACAGGGATGATTTTAACCGGTGCTGTGGGCAACCTTATTGATCGGTTAACCTATGGATTTGTGGTGGATTTCATTTCTTGGCATTGGAAAGACACCTACTATTTCCCTACCTTTAATGTGGCGGACATTTTCATTACCCTAGGTACGGGTCTTCTCATTCTATATATACTAAAGGAAGTGGATTGATATGGAATCCTATGAATATTTTGTGGAAAATGAGGATGCGGGCAAAAGACTAGATGTGTATCTTCGTGAACGATTACCAGATTTGTCCAGGTCTTATCTCCAAAAGCTCATGGAGGAAGAAGCCATTTTGGTGGAGGGAAAACAAAGAAAAGCTTCCTATAAAGTGAAGGAAGATGACCGAATTATACTAGAACTACCAGAGCTCACAGAGCTCCAAGTACTGCCAAAGGATCTACCCCTGAAGATTCTCTATGAGGATGAGGATTTGGTGGTGGTGAACAAAGAAAAAGGTATGGTGGTTCATCCAGCAAAAGGAAACACTGAAAACACCTTGGTCAATGGTCTTCTCTTCCATGTGAAGGATCTTTCAGGCATCAATGGTGTTTTGAGGCCAGGGATTGTTCATCGCATTGACAAAGATACTACAGGGATTTTGGTGGTGGCGAAAAATGATGAAGCCCATAGCTATTTATCCTGTCAATTGAAGGATCATAGCATGCTTCGTGAGTATTATGCGTTGGTACACGGAAGGATCAAGGTGGAGCAAGGAGTCATTGATGCACCCCTAGGACGCTCCAAGAAAGATCGCCTAAAAATGGCCATAGACCTCCAAGGAAAACGAGCGGTGACCCATTATCAAGTGATTCGTAGATACGAAGGATATACCCTCATTAGAGCACGATTAGAAACTGGTAGAACCCATCAGATTCGTGTGCATATGGCCTCCATCCATCATCCTTTGGTGGGAGATTTTGTGTATGGGCACAAAAAGGAAGCCCAAAAAGGACAGCTGCTTCATGCGGCCACCTTGGGTTTTGAAACACCAAGCAAAGGGTTTCTCCATTTCCATACCCCTGTCCATGAAGAGTTCCGGCAGTTTTTATACAAACTCCATCGTATGGAGAAAAGTAAATTAAAAAATATAAACAAATTGTAAATAAAGTTAACAATTAATGTACACATCCTAGCTTATTGCTGGGATGTTTTCGTATAATAGAGAGATGAAGATCAGCCCCTAGGGGTATGAGACTAGATGAAAAAGGTGGTGACAATGTCTTTGGAACAAGATTCCAAGACAGATCCATGGAATTTAAAGCAGCACTCTTAGATGAAAAAGCCATAGAACGTGCCTTGGTACGTATTGCCCATGAAATTGTTGAAAAGAATAAAGGGGTAGAAGATTTGGTTTTGGTGGGCATTAAAAGAAGAGGAGCTCCTCTGGCCAACCGAATCATGGATAATATCCGACGTTTTGAAGAAATTCAGGTCCCTGTAGCTAGTGTAGATATTACCCTCTATCGAGATGACCTAGAAGAAGATTATGAAACACCCAAGGTGAAAGATGAGCCCTTAAGTGTTTCTATTAAAGACAAGCGCATCATCTTGGTGGATGATGTCCTTTTTACAGGAAGAACAGTTCGAGCCGCTTTGGATGCCATCACCAAAAATGGTCGTCCCAAAAGTATTCAATTGGCTGTGCTCATAGATCGAGGACATCGTGAATTACCCATTCGTGCAGATTATGTGGGGAAAAATGTGCCCACTTCTAGAAATGAGTTGGTGAAGGTGATGCTAGAAGAAATTGACGGGAAAAATGGTGTGGAGATTTATACGAAGGAGGGCGTGTCATGAAGATTGCATCTTGGAATGTCAATGGATTACGTGCCATCATGAAAAAGGGATTCAAGGAAAGTGTAGAGGCATTAGATGCAGACCTTCTTTTCATCCAAGAAACCAAAATGCAAGAATTCCAGCTGGTAGAAGAAATTCATCTAAAGGAGCTGGGGTATACATTGACCATGCACTCTGGGGTGCGGAAAGGATACTCTTCTGTAGCGGTGTACACAAGAATCCCAGTGGATGAAGTCATCAAAGGGTCAGGAATTGAGGACTATGACGTGGAAGGGCGTGTCCTTCAAGTGAATATTGGAGACTATGCGCTGTTTGGGATTTATTTCCCCAATGGTGGCCAAGGGGAAGAAAGACTGGCTTATAAAATGCGTTTTTATGAAGATTTATTAAAGAAATTTGTGGATCTAAAAGAAGCGGGGAAAAAAGTCATCATCACAGGGGATTTCAATGTAGCCCATGAAGAAATCGATTTGGCCAACCCTGAGAGCAATGAGAAGACTTCAGGATTTTTGCCCATGGAACGCCAATGGTTTTCTAAGCTCTTAAGTCATGGGTTCGCAGACATTTATCGAGATAGAAATCCGGAAAAAGTCATCTATACCTGGTGGGACCAAAGGTTCCGTGCAAGAGACCGCAATGCTGGATGGAGAATTGACTACTTTGTCATTTCTGAGGAAGTGGTCAAAGAGGTGGAAGATGCAACCATCTATAATGAACTCATGGGATCGGATCATTGTCCGCTATCCTTGACCTTAAGAGGAGAAAACTAATGGAGTATAGACTCATTGCCACATGTGCCTTTGGCATCGAAAAGCTACTATCCAATGAATTAAAAGCCCTGGGATATGACGATTTGTTCGTTGAAAATGGAAAAGTGGAGTTCACTGGAGATGAGATGGACATCGCCATCTGTAACATTCATCTTCGTACCGCAGAAAGAGTCCTCATAAAGCTGGCGGAATTTAAAGCAGAGACCTTTGAAGAACTCTTTCAAGGGACCAAAGCAGTGGATTTTGGTGCGCTCATTCCCATCAGTGGCAAGATGCACGTCACTGGAAAATCTGTAAAAAGCAAACTCTTTAGTGTGCCGGACTGCCAAAGTATTGTGAAGAAAGCGGTCATTGAATCCATGAAGAAGACCTATGATCGGGAACAGTTTGCTGAAACTGGTGCGGTCTATAAAATTGAGATTGGCCTGTTAAAAGATTTGGCCACCTTAACCTTAGATACCTCAGGAGAAGGCCTACATCGCAGAGGCTATAGAGAACACTCTGGTAAAGCTCCTTTAAAGGAAACCTTAGCGGCTGCCTTGGTGATCTTATCGGGCTATGATGGCACCAGACCTCTGGTAGATCCATTTTGTGGATCTGGGACCATTCTCATTGAAGCAGCGATGATTGCGAAGAATCAAGCCCCTAATATAGAACGTAAATTTGTCTGTGAGACTTGGCCAGGCTTTCCCAAGGATGTCTTTGAACAAGTACGCGAAGGGGCTAGAAGTCAGATTAAAGACCTTAAGCAAAGCATCACAGGGTATGACCTGGACACTTATGTACTGTCCACAGCAAAGATGAATGCTAAAAAAGCCGGGGTATTTAAGCATATCTACTTCCTTCCTTCGGATTATCATAAACTCCGATTCACAGAGAAAAATCTTACCATCATCACCAATCCGCCTTACGGAGAAAGACTTGGAGAGGTGGAAACCGTGCGCGGGCTCATGGAAAAAATGGGGCGTGATAAGGCCATTCACGAAGATTATGACATGTATATTCTTTCGGCTTTGGAAGGGTTTGAAAAGGCCTTTGGTAAAAAAGCCCATAAGAATCGAAAGCTTTATAATGGACGCATCATGACCTATTTATATCAGTATTTTGCAGAGCAGAAGAAAGAGGGGTAGGTCAATGAATAGAATTGTGGTGATTTTTAATGGTGGCACCATCTCCATGAAAGTAGATCCTAAAATCAAAGCAGCGGTGCCTTCTTTGACAGGAGAAGAAATCATGCATATGGTCACTGGTATTGAGAAGCATGCAGAGGTGATCTCGTATAATTTCAGCTCTTTTCCCAGTCCTCATATGACCTTGGAAAAAATGATGGAGCTTCGCGCGTTCACCCTGAAAGTGCTCAAAGAAGATGCGCCGGATGGGGTGGTCATTACCCACGGAACAGACACCTTAGAGGAAACGGCATTTTTATTTGATTTGACCATGGATACAGAGGTGCCCATTGTGTTCACCGGAGCCATGCGTTCGGGTTCAGAGTTAGGCTATGATGGTCCAGCAAACCTCGCATCAGCCATTGTCACTGCGTCAGCCAAGGAATCAAGAGGCAGAGGAATACTTGTTTGTTTAAATGGAGAACTCAACGCAGCCCAAGAGGTGACCAAGACCAATTCCTTGTCCTTAAATGCATTTCGGACTCCTTCCTTTGGCCCTTTGGGCATGGTAGACAACAACAAGGTTATCTACTACCGCAGCAATGATGTGCGTCAAGTTCATGATGTGGATCAGCTGGAGACAAAGGTTGCACTGGTGAAAACCGTGGCGGGTATGGACTCTTCCTATCTTCACTTTTTGGTGGAACAAGGGGTTAAGGGAATCGTCATAGAAGCTTTTGGTAGAGGCAATGTGCCACCTCAGATGGTGGAGGGCGTTAAAGAAGCTTTGGCCAAGGGCATTCATGTGGTCATCGTGTCCAGATGTTATGAAGGACGAGTCTTTGGGAGTTATGGTTATGAAGGTGGTGGAAAACACCTGAGAAACTTAGGGGTTATTTTTGGGGATACACTCCCAGGACAAAAAGCCAGGATCAAGCTCATGGTGGCACTATCCATTTACGAAGATCCCAAGGATGTGAGAGAATGGTTTGAAAAGGATCTCTATTTAGAAGAAGTAGACACCATATCTTAAAATGGAAATGCACATGGAGGTGTAGGAATGGTTAAAAGCATGACAGGGTTTGGCAGAGCTTTGGTGGAAGATGATAAACGAAGCTTTCTCGTGGAAATACGGGGGGTGAATCATCGGTATTTGGATTTGAACATCCGTATGCCCAAGAGTTTGATGCCTTTGGAAGACAGGATTCGAAAAGTCATTGCCAAGAAAATGCAGCGGGGAAAGATGGATGTCTTTGTCACCTATAAGAATATAGCCAAAGAAGAGGTGGAGGTCTTAGCCAACGAAACCTTAGCCAAAGGTTATGTGGAGGCCTTAAGAGGGTTGAAGAAGGGTTTTTCACTAGAAGGAGAAGTATCCATCTCTCTTCTTGCAAAGTTTCCAGATGTGCTCTATGTGGAAGAGAAGGAAGAACGTTTAGAAGAGCTTTGGACACTTTTAGTGCAAGCTGTGGAGGGTGCATCCAGTCAAATGCTGGCCATGAAGACAGCAGAAGGGGCAGCCCTAAAGGAGGATCTATTAAGGAAAAAAGAGGGAATTTTATCCTTGGTGGAGCAGGTGAAAGAAAAAGACAAATTTGTGATTCCTCTTTACAAAGCCAGGCTGGAGAAGAGAATTACAGAGCTTTTAGATAAAATTCCAGTGGATGAGCAGCGATTGGCCTTGGAAATAGCCATGTATACGGATAAAGCCAGTATTGATGAAGAGATTACCCGTCTAACTTCCCACATGGAGCAGTTAGAGAAGTTCTTAGAAGAAGAAGAACCTGTGGGTAGAAAACTGGATTTCCTTGCCCAAGAAATGAATCGTGAGGCCAATACCATGGCTTCTAAATCTGTGGACCTGGACATCACAAACTTGGTGTTGTCCATAAAGAATGAAGTGGAAAAAATACGAGAGCAAATGCAAAACATTGAATAGGGGTGAGTATATGAATATTCGTTTAGTGAATATCGGTTTTGGTAATATTGTTTCGGCCAATAAGATTGTCGCCATCGTTTCTCCGGAATCTGCACCCATCAAGAGAATCATCCAAGAAGCTAGAGAACGTGGGATGCTCATTGATGCAACCTATGGCCGAAGAACACGGGCAGTGGTGGTGACAGATTCAGATCATATCATCTTATCAGCAGTGCAACCAGAAACCGTAGCACATAGGTTAGAAGCAAAAGAAGAAGAAATGGACGAGGTAGGAATTGATGAATAGAGGACTGCTCCTGGTGATATCAGGCCCCTCGGGTGCAGGGAAAGGCACCGTATGTGATGCTTATAAGAACAAATGTGGACAACGGGTTTGGAATTCTGTGTCCATGACCACAAGAGCGCCTAGGGCGGGAGAGGTGGAAGGAGAAAGTTACTTCTTTGTCACAAAAGAAGAGTTTTTAGAAAAGATAGAACGAGACGAGTTTTTGGAGTATGCGGAGGTGTATGGCAACTATTATGGGACACCTCGTCTGGAAGTGGAAAAAAAGCTCGAAGAGGGGTTTGATGTGATTTTGGAAATTGACATCCAAGGCGCATTGAATGTTCAAGAAAATACCACCGAAGGGATTTTTATTTTTATCTTACCCCCTTCCATGAATGAACTAAAAAACAGAATCATTGGCCGAGGCAGTGAAACCCCAGAGTCTTTATTGACCAGGTTTAAATCCGCCTATAATGAAATCAACTATGTATCCAAGTACAACTATGCCATCACCAACCATACGGTGGATCAGGCATTCCAAGATCTCCTGTGCATCGTCAGAGCAGAGAAATGTCGTGTCACAAGAGTATCCAATGAAATACTTACTTTAAAGGAGGAAGAATTATAATGAGCTCATTAATAGAACCATCCGTAACAGAATTACTAGAAAAGGTGGAAAATAGATACCGACTGGTGACTTTAACATCCAAGAGGGCCAGACAAATCATCGATGGACAAGAACCATTGGTTCCTGTGAACAGTGTCAATCCATTGTCTGTGGCAGTGAACGAAGTCAATGCAGGACTCATCGAGTATGAAACGCTGAAAGACGGTGTGAAGTAACATGAAACATGTAGTTGTGGGGGTCACAGGAGGCATCGCTGCCTATAAGGCCCTGGAACTAGTATCGCTCTTAAAAAAGCAAAACATAGACGTAGATGTGGCCATGACAAAGTCTGCTCAGGAATTTGTACAACCTTTATCTTTTCAAAGTCTAAGCCAGAATCCTGTCATCACAGATATGTTTGATGAACCCAAAGCCTTTGAAATTGCCCATATTTCCTTGGCGAAAAAAGCCGATGTTTTTGCCATAGTCCCAGCCACAGCCAATATCATCGGCAAACTTGCCCATGGGATTGCGGATGATTTTATCTCCACATCCATTTTGGCGACTCGGGCCAAGGTGCTTTTGGCACCGGCCATGAATACCAACATGTATGCCCATGAAGCTGTGGTGGAGAACATGAAAAAGTTAAAATCCTTTGGGTATCATGTGGTGCATCCTGGAGCCGGTAGATTGGCTTGTGGAGATGTGGGTGAAGGAAAACTGGCCAATGTGCAAGACATTTTTGACGCCATCATGGCACTGCTGTATGAAAAAAAAGACTATGCGGGTAAAAAAGCTTTGGTGACCGCTGGGGGGACGGAAGCGCCCATAGACCCTGTTCGGGTCCTCACCAATCGCTCTTCAGGAAAGATGGGCATTGCCCTGGCTAAAGCTTTAAGAGACCGTGGAGCGGATGTGACGCTGGTCCATGGGCATCTTCAAGTGGGTTTACCTGAAGGTGTACGCACAGTGGAAGCATTGACCAATGAGGCCATGAAAAATGCCGTGGAAGACGTCTATGAAGAAATGGATTATGTGTTCATGGCGGCAGCGGTGTCGGACTACAAAGTTAAATCTGTAGCCACAGAAAAAATCAAAAAAGATGGGGATACCTATCAGCTAGAACTGGTGAAGGATGTGGACATCCTTCAAGGCCTTGGAGAGAAAAAGTCCCATCAGGTATTGATTGGTTTTGCAGCGGAATCCTCGGACTTAGAAAAACGAGCGGAAGAGAAGCGTATGAAGAAGCATCTAGATTTCATCTGCGCCAATGACATCTCTGGGGGGAAAGTCTTTGGGGAGGATGTGAATGAAGTAATCCTATACGGCCCGAACAACTTGAAAAAGAACATGGGGAAGCGCTCCAAGGATGAAACAGCTCATGAAATACTAACCATGGTCCGTACAGTAGAATAGATGAGAATAAAGTAGTGGTATAAAGAAATAATGCCATTGCTTTTTCTTTTTGTAGAAAGGTGAAGAATTTGTTATGATAGACTCAAGATAAGGGAGAGAAAGGGAGGGTCTTGGCCATGGAAGCATTACGTAAAAACCATAGAAGATTGTCCGTTTTGGCTTTTGGGTTTTCCTTTGCCTATCTCATGGCCTTTCTCTTTGAAGGACAAGTATTGTATCAAGTGCTTGAAAGGCATAATCAGTCCACAGATGGCTATGTATTTTTTGCCATCTTGGCTCATTTCTTTGGGCTTTTCACCGGTGGCTTCTTCATAAAATCTTTGGCACAAGCTAAAAAAATGATGCTCCTAGGGCTTTTGGCAACAAGTATCTTAACCTTGCCTTTTTATTTTGCACCATCGGGCATCTGGCTGGTGGCGCTATCTTTGGCAGGCTATTGTGCTGGGGTGAGTGTCAGCGCTTGGGGATCTTTTTTCAAAGCCTTTACGCCGAAGGACCAAAGATTAAAGTCCAGTGCAGATGTGCTCATTCTTTCCAATGGACTCATGATTCTCATCAATGTGGCATCTAGACTGTTAAGCGTTTATGTGGGTCTGACGTTATCCCTAGGTATGCTCCTATTGGGGATGATGGTGACGTTTTTACTCCCGGTGGAAGGTGCAGAGTCCAATCCACCCAAGGGGGTTGAAAAGAAAGTGGAAGTTGAAAATCTGATGAGAGCGCTCTTGCTTCTTTGTTTCTTCATTGTACTGGTGACCATAAACTCTGGGCTCATGTATCAAGTGATCAATCCAGCCTTTAGTCATCATGAACTTTTGGTGAGTTTTTACTGGGCCATTCCGTATATTGGGTCGTTACTTTTCATGAGAAATTTGCCTCCACGGTTTCAACGCACCAAATTTTTGGATGGTGGTATGGTGATGATCATGGCATCTTTTATCTTTTTCATGGTCCTTGGCCGTGGAGCCACAGATTATTTGGTGGTTAATACACTTATGCTGGCAGCTTGCGGTATATTTGATTTGTTTTGGTGGAGTATTTTAGGAGAAATGCTCACCTACACAAAGGAACCTTCGAAGGTTTTTGGCATGGGTTTATCAGCAAATGTCTTGGGTGTTTTTCTAGGAGGGATGCTAGGGGTGACCATAACAGGACTGGCCATATCTTTGGCGGAAGTGGCTGTGGTAGCGCTCACAGTGGTGTGCTTTACCCTGATTCTCTTACCCCCAGTGAATAGAGAACTGTCCATGCTGCTGAAAAACCATGTGTATCTTTCAGTCTATGATAATTTAAGTACTGTGGAAAAAAGTCATGTGATCGAGAGAACCAAAACCATTGAAGAGCTCACAGCGCGAGAGAAAGAAGTCTTAGAAGAGGTGCTCTCTGGCAAGTCCAATAAGGATATCGCGAAGACTCTATTCATCAGTGAGAGTACTGTGAAAACCCATGTGCGCAATATATTCTCTAAATATGATGTGAGTAGCCGTGCAGAGCTCATCAGCACCCTTCTTAAAAATGAAAGTAGCCATAAATAAGCTTATGAAAAGTCCTCCTCGTCCTTTTGGATGAGGAGGACTTTCTTTTTTTGCCAGTCTAAAGGAGGAGGTCTTCTTTATACCAAAAGGATATAATGAAAGTGTGGAAGATCTTTACAAAACCCTAGAAATCCTATTGTGTCCCATGGGGAAGGTGGGTAGAATGAGAGTATAGATGGAATAGTCTGAAAATGAGAAGGAGGACTTCTGATGGTTCTGAAACCGAAAAAAAAGCGCAGTGTCAGTGGTGGGCTTCTTTTTATCGCCTCATGGATCATGCTCATCTCAGCACTACCCATGATGGTGTGGTGTTTGGATCTAGTAAACACAGCCAGTGTAGATAAGGACTATACCTATGCAGGGGTAGGAGTGTTTGCTGCTAGCATCTTGTATGTATTTTCCATGGTGACGGCCATAGCAGGACTGTCTTTTCATAACCAAGGATATCGGCTAAAGTGGTGCATCTATATGGGGGGATTTCAATTAGGAATCGCCTTGGGTCTGTTTTTTCTTATGTGGGGCTATACGGTGGTTACGCTCCCGCCTCTATATTTCACCACTTTGGTCTATATTTTGGGTGCATCTTTGGGGAAAAGAAAATATGAAGCCTCTAGGTTCCCTTAAAATTACGACAAAGGAGGTACGGCGATGTATTGTCAAAAATGTGGGACAAAAAGAAATGGGCATGCTGCTTTTTGCGGTGCTTGCGGAGAAAGATTTCTTGAAGGGGGACGGCAACAAGAAGAGATCACGCCAAGAACGGATTTGTTTCCATCGTCCTTAGTAGGGTTTTCTTCAAGGGCCCATGATAAAGAGATATTAAGGGCTGCAGGAAAGAGTAAAAAATCTGCCTTAGGCTGTGCGGTGTTCTTACTCTTGGCTTTTCCCATAGGCTTTCTTTTGGCAGGAATTTTCATGGAGTCCATGCCTCTTGACGAAGCCATGATTATCGGTGTAGGCCTAGGTCTCTTGATGTTTGTCATCAGCATCGTTAGAATTCTCTCCATGAAGAAAAACACTTGGGAAGGCACCGTAACGGACAAGACCTATAAAGACAAGACTAGGCGCGATAATTCAGACAATGTCACCTATTATCGAGAATATAAAGTAAGTCTTTTAACAACCCAAGGAAAGAAAAAAAGCATCATCGAACAAGATGCCAGACGACCCATGTATGATTATTTGCAAGTAGGAGATCGGGTGAAGTATCATCCTGCTTTTGGTACCTATGAGAAATATGACAAATCCAGAGATCGCATCATTTACTGTAACATTTGTGCCAGGGAAAATCCCATGGAAAATGAGCGATGCACAAGATGTCACAATTATTTGTTTAAGTAAGGAGGAAAAGTTATGCCGCTGATGCTCTATCCAAATTTAGTGGATGCTGTAACCTATGCTACAACCCTTTGTGAGCGGTGGGAGTTCTATAATGATCGAAGCTTTTATGACCCTTTATACCTGATGGACCTGGCCAAAGCCAATGATCAAGAGTTCATTCTAGATGAGGATGGATCCTATGTGGTGTCCGAAGAAGGCGCCATTGGCCAAAGTGATGATGGGGAAGAGATCCAGTGGCTTTTTATACCCGTCACCTTACAAGGTACCTTGCCAAACACCATCCATGAACCTGAAGTAAAAAGGTTTTGTACCCATTGTGGTGCGGATGTTCTTTCTCCAGGGAAATTTTGTGGGCAATGCGGGGGTGCGTTAGCATAGAAGCGCTAAGGAGACAGGGCGTTAGTGTACCTAGAAGAGTGCATCTTTCATAGGAAGTTCTCCGTGACCGGGCCTGCCCTGGAAAGAAAGAGGAGAGAATAAGGCATGAGAAAAGAACAAAGTAGTGTAGCGTGTTTTTTGAAAATTTCTAGAGCGCTATGGCGAAAAGGGGATCTTCTATTTTGTCCCGGAAATCCTAGTGACCCCTTGGCCCATGAAAAATGGGTGCACGAGATGAGGATCCTTCCTCGCCAGCTCCTTTCCTTGTTGGATTTTTACAAACCAGTATTAAAGAAGAGGATGTATATCGAAGAGCGGAAAGCTATCAAAAAACAGCTTCGTGCGTTAGGGGCTCATCGAAGTGAAGATGTGTTTGTAAGAGACTATAAAAGATACCTTGAATCTACGGAGTACACCATGAACCAAGAGGAAGAAGCCTTATGCAGAGACTTTTTCAGAGGGCATCTAGGGAAAAAAGTGTCTTCAGCAAAAGATCCCTATGCCCAGCGAAAAGCCTTTTATGGAAGTGCTGCCAGGTATGATCATCAAAGAAAAAGATGGGAGAGAAAAAAAGTTCAAAGTCAAGGGGCTAGTGGAGTGGTTTTTCTACATAGAAGATTTCATGAGCTGGAAAAGAATAGACGCAAGGCTGAACAAAAGGCTTTCAGTGAGAAGGTTCAAGACATTCATGCTCTGCGTATTGCAGGGAAAGTCCTCTATTATAACCTTCTTCTCCATGAAGAGCTTCTGGCCAAGGAAGCCGAAGAATCCCTGGCATACTTGAAAATCCTCCATGATGTCACAGGGAAGATTCATGATTATGATGCCCATATAAAAATCTTTGAAAGGTACAGCCCAGAGGAAGAGGATCTCTTGGCACGAGGGAGCGCCAAAGAATATTTTCAAAGAGAGAAAAGGCGCTGGATGGATGCCTTTTTAGCCCAGCTCAGTGCTAGATAAGAAAACGCCCTGGCAACACATGGCCAGGGCGTTCTCTTTGAGGAGGAGTTTTTTTGAAAGATGGATGAGAATGATGCTATAATAGATTGGTTGAAAAGAGGGGGGGTGGCACAATGAAGCATGCTGGAATAATCATCAACAATGAAGCCTTGGCTACGGATCGCATTTATACCTATAGCATTCCAGAGTCCATGGCCTTATCCATTGGTCAAAGAGTTCGGGTATCCTTTGGTCAGGGCAATAAAAAAATTGATGGATTCGTGGTCTCGGTACAAGAAGAAACCCTAACTAAGAATATGAAACTCAAAGAAGTAGAGGCCTCTTTCCCAGAGTATTATTTTGAAGAACAAGATGTGCTCCTCATGGAAGACATGAGAAGGAAGTACTTGGCCACCTATTTAGATGTCATCAAGCTCCTGATTCCTCGAGGTATTCTTCAGGGCATGAAACATAAAACCAGTGAGAACTTATATCCGGTGATGCCCTTGTTGAAGAAGCATCACAAGAGTCCCTATATAGAGATTTATGAGGAAATTAAAAATCATCCTGGGCAGCATAAAAAAAGTGATCTGGCAAAGCTTGGGTTTTCGTTAAGCTCTGTGAATACGCTCATCCGCCATGGCTATGTGGCGGTGCTCAGTGAAAAAGAGTATCGCTACAATGTAGAAGAGTACGCCCACTATGAAAAAAAAGTGCTTAATGCGGAGCAGCAGCGTGCTGTGGACACCATGGATCATCAACCAGGGGCCTATCTTCTTCATGGTATTACGGGTTCAGGAAAGACTGAAGTTTTCATGGAGCTCATACGAAGAAGCCTTCTTCGAGGTGAAGACACCATCCTTCTTCTTCCAGAAATCAGCTTGACCCCCCAGATGATTGAGCGATTCAAAGGCCGTTTTGGGAAAGACATCACCATCTTTCACTCAAGGCTCAGTGATGGAGAGCGCTATGACGAGTGGCATAGGGTTAAAAGTGGCAAGGTGAAAATTGCCATCGGTGCTCGATCGGCGTTGTTTCTACCCTTTCAGCACTTGAAACTGGTCATCATTGATGAAGAACATGAGAGTACCTATAAATCAGAAATGAGCCCCAAGTATCAAGCCAAAGAAGTGGCGAAGTTTAAAATGGCCCAAAGAGAAGGTCGAGTCATTCTTGCTTCCGCAACACCTTCTGTGGAAAGCTACTTTGAAGCCCAAAAAGGAGATTTGACGTTGGTATCCTTGACCCATCGAGCCACGGCAGGTGTGCTGCCAAAGATGGAAGTGGTGGATATGAGAGAGGAACTTTTGAGCGGCCATCGTAGCATCTTTTCCAGATCTCTTGTGGAGAAAATGGAAGGGGTGTTAGCAAGAAAAGAGCAGATGATTCTTTTCTTGAATCGTCGTGGATTTTCCACCTTTGTATCTTGCCGGTCCTGTGGGTTTGTGTTTAAGTGTGAAAGCTGTGACATCAGTATGACGTACCATAGAGACCATTCCCTCATGTGTCATCAGTGCGGGGCAAGAAAGTATATGCCCAAGGTTTGTCCCAGTTGTCAATCCAAATATATTAAGCAGTTTGGCACGGGCACAGAAAAAGTAGAAGAAGCCATCAAAGAGATGTTTCCTTCTGCCAGGGTATTGAGAATGGACAAAGATACCACCAGGCATAAAGCAGCCTATGAGCATATGTATCAAGATTTTAAAAATCAAGAGTGTGATATTTTGATTGGTACTCAAATGATCAGCAAAGGGTTGGATTTTAAAGAAGTGACCTTGGTGGGGATTTTGGCAGCGGATTTGTCTTTAAATCTTCCAGACTATCGTTCTTCTGAAAAAACCTTCCAACTCATCACCCAGGTGGCAGGAAGAGCAGGGAGAGGAGACAAACCAGGAGAAGTGGTGATTCAAACCTACAGCCCAGAACATTTTGCTGTGACTTTTGCCAAAGACCATGATTATCAAGGGTTCTTTGAGAAGGAAATTGCCATGCGTGAAGCGCTGCAAAATCCACCCTATACGAAAATTCTTCATATGGTCTTTACGTCAGAAGAAGAACCGCTTCTTCAAGAAAAAGTTCATGAAATAGGAGATGCTTTAAGAAATTATTTGAAAAGCTATGATACCATCATGGTATTAGGACCAAGTCCGTCCATGATTTCAAAAATAAAAAATCAATATCGATGGCAATTAGTGATGAAGGGAGATATTTCCCCGCTGCTTGCTCTTCGAATCAAGGAACAGGTTCATGGGTTGATGAAGTCTGTGTATAAACGGATGAAAGTGAGCTTGGATCTCAACCCCAACAGTATGATGTAATAAAAGGAGCGTAAAAAATGGCATTAAGAGAAGTACGACTGATACCAGATGGTGTTTTAAGAAAGCAGGCTAAGCCTATCAAAGAGGTGACGCCTAGAATGAAGACGTTGATCAAAGACATGTACAATACCATGGACAGTGAAGATGGCATAGGGTTAGCTGGGCCACAGGTGGGCATTTTAAAAAGAGTCTTCACCGTGGGGATTGGAGACATCCGTATGGCCTTCATCAATCCAGAAATTTTAGAAACCTCCGGCTCTTATTTGGATGTGGAAGGATGTTTGTCCATACCAGGAGAAACAGGTGTGGTGGAAAGACCAGAATACATCAAAGTGAAGGCTATGAACGAAGAAGGAAAGCACTTTGTCATGGAAGCACAGTATCTACTAGCTCGATGCATCTTGCATGAACTGGACCACTTAGATGGGGTACTGTTTACGGATAAACTGGCCAATGTGCCTGAGGATTTTGAACCTGAAGAGCAAAGAGAAGAGCTTCTTGTGAGCTTAAGATATGTGGAGGGTGAGGCGTAATTTGAAAGTGATATTTATGGGGACGCCAGAGTTTGCCGTTCCTTCGTTAAAAGAAATCAGTGACGTTTACGAAGTGGCACTGGTGGTGACACAGCCGGACAAAGGGAAAGGACGAGGCAAGAAACTAACGCCATCACCGGTGAAAGAAGAAGCCTTAAAAAGAAACCTACCGGTGCTTCAGCCCGTGAAACTTCGAGAAGACCATGAAACCATAGACAGCATGAGGGCTCTAGCGCCAGACTTTATCGTGGTGGTGGCCTATGGGCAAATTTTGAGTGAAGAAGTGCTGGCCATTCCAACCTATGGATGCATCAACCTCCATGCGAGTCTTTTGCCAAAGCTTCGAGGCGCAGCGCCTTTGAACTTTGCGCTCATCGAAGGGCATGAGGAAACCGGAGCCACCACCATGCTCATGGACAAAGGCCTGGATACTGGGGACATGCTCCTCAAAGAGAAGCTGTCCATAAGGGAAGACATGACCGTAGAGCATCTGCACGATACCCTCAGCGCCTTGGGAGGAACATTGCTTCTTCGTACCATGAGAGGCTTACAAGAGGGTACCATCACTCCAGTGAAGCAAGAAAATCATGAGGCTACCTATGCACCACTGATCACCAAGGAGTTGCAAAACATTCCTTGGGAGAAGTCTGCCCTAGAAGTGCATAACTTGGTGAGAGGTTTGTCTCCAGTGCCAGGGTCGTTCTCTTATTTAGACGGTAAAAAAATAAAAATTCTCTCCACCAGAGTGGAAGAGGTGGCAGGTGGTAACCCTGGGGACCTTCTTCAGGTGACCAAAGAAGGTATTTTGGTGGCTACAGGAAAAGGTGCCGTAAGGATTCTCTCTTTACAAGCACCGGGGAAAAAGGCGCTCTCAGTAAAAGATTTTCTCAATGGCAATACCATACAGGCAAAAAGATTCGAGAGGAGTGATCAAGGATGCCTTTAATATACGGAATAGATTTAAGCATCATCTTACTGATTCCGGCGGTGATTCTATCTTTTTATGCCCAAAACAAAATTCAAAGTGCTTATAATATCTATAGCAGAGAAGGGGTGCGCAGTGGCATGACGGGGGCAGATGTGGCCAGGATGGTTTTGGACCGTTCAGGGCTGACTCAAGTGTCCATTGAACGGGTACGAGGAAACCTCACAGACCATTATGATCCTCGTAAAAAGGTCCTTCGTTTAAGTGAAGATGTCTATGGGAGAGCCTCCATCGCCGCCGCTGGCGTAGCTGCCCATGAAGCAGGACATGCCATTCAAGATCAAGTGGACTATGGACCCTTAAGACTTCGTGCCTTTATGGTCCCTTTTGCATCCATTGGCTCCAAGTTTTCCATGGTCATCGTCATGGGGGGGCTGATCTTTGGGTTTACGAATTTGATAGACCTGGGGATTGTTCTTTTCTCCATGGTGGTTCTGTTTCAACTTATCACCTTACCAGTGGAGTTTGATGCCTCCAAAAGAGCTTTGGCTGTTTTGGGGGATTATCAGATTTTAAGTGTAGACGAGGTGCCTAAAGCGAAGAAAGTCTTAGATGCGGCAGCTTTAACTTATGTGGCAGCAGCATTTTCATCCATCATGACCCTCTTGAGACTGTTTTATCTTCGCAACCGAAGAAGGAGTTAGTGCAGATGGAGATGAATGCCAGAGAACTGGCCGTGGACATCCTATCCCGGGTGCTTTATCAAGGGGCTTATTCCAACTTGGCCTTGGACCAGGGGTTTAAGAGTCAACCCCTAAAAGAAGAAGATCGAGGTTTGGTGACGGAAATCGTCTATGGTACGTTGAAGCATCTACTCACCTTGGATGAACTGCTGAAACGTCATATGAGTATACCTTTGGAAAAGGTGGAAAGACAGATTCTCTTGATCCTAAGAATATCCATTTATCAAATGAAGTATTTAGATCGGATTCCACCCTATGCAGTGATCAATGAAGCGGTAAATATGACGAAGAAAAAATCTAAGAAAGCCTCTGGCTTTGTCAATGGAGTCCTTCGTGGGTTTGTACGGAAAGGGGAAGAATCCCATACCTTTGAGAATGAAATGGAAGAGGCAGTCTTCACCCATTCTTTTCCCCAGTGGCTAATCACACTGTTTCAGAAACAGTATCCTGAAAATTATCAGCTGATTTTAGAAGGACTCAATGAAAGACCGGCCATGACTTTTCGTGTCAACACCTTAAAAAGCACCAGAGAAGAAGCCCTCACAAGGCTTTTGGCTTTAGGTTATGAGGCTACGGCAACGGATCTTTCCCCCTATGGCATCGAGATCATTGGCGGAAGAGGGGTTTTGTCAAACCCACTGTTCCAAGAAGGGATTTTAACGGTGCAAGATGAGAGCTCCATGCTGGTGGCCCCATTACTTGTGGATACGTCAGGTCCTTATCTAGATCTATGCGCAGCACCTGGTGGCAAAGCCACTCATTTGGTGGAACTCACCAAGGGGCTTCAGCCAGTGTATGCCTTCGACCTTTATGAAAGCAAGTTAAAGCTTATTCGTCAGACGAAAGAAAGACTTGGATTAGCACCACTACAGGTGGAGAAAAATGATGCCAGAGTCTTTATGCCGTCCTTTAAAGAAGGGGCTCAAGTTCTTTTGGATGCCCCTTGTTCTGGTCTTGGCATCATCAGAAAGAAACCTGAAATTAAGTACACCAAGAATCAGGAAGAGCTGGCGTCCTTAGTAGCGCTACAGAGAGAACTGTTAACCGTGGCCAAGGACTATATCCCAAAGGGGGGAACACTGCTCTACTCCACGTGTACGTTAAATCGTTCTGAGAATGAAGAGAATCTTCGTTGGTTTTTAAAGAATGAAAAAGACTTTGAGGTGGTGCCCATTGCATTAGGGCAAGGATCTAATTTACAGTATACAGAAGAAGGGTTTGTGACCATTTTACCGGGGAAAACCATGGATGGGTTTTTCATTGGGAAGCTGAGAAGAAAACTAGGAGAATCATGATAAAAGGAGCTTTCGCCCAGAGATTTGTGCTGAATCTTTCTTAAAAATCTAGATTTCAAAAGTACAAAAAAGACCTCTGGAAACACTGATCTCAGTGCTTTTAGAGGTTTTGCTTTTAAATTCTAAGAATTATTTAAAGAAAAGTCCCAAGTTTTGTGTTAAAATGTCCATGTTTATTAAATCTAAGGAGAATCAACGTTCTCTTTTAAAAAAGGGAGTTCAAATGAAGAATATATATGATTTGTCCTTGGCAGAGCTGAAAAATTGGTTCAAGGAACAAGGAGAAAGTGCTTTTCGTGCAAAGCAAACCTTCGACTACCTTTACAAAGGCATCACAGATGTAGAAGAAATGAAGACGTTAAATGCCTCAGCCAAGGAAAAGTTGAAGGCTCATTTTTATATGGCTTTGCCCAAGATGCTGGACCAAAGGGTATCCAAGGATGGCACCGTGAAGATGCTCATGGTCCTAGAAGATCGAAACATCATTGAGACGGTGATCATGAAGTATCACTACGGCTACTCGGTGTGCGTCTCCTCTCAAATTGGCTGTAAGATGGGCTGTACCTTTTGTGCATCCACGAAAGATGGCATGGTGAGAAACCTCACCTCTGGAGAGATTCTCTCTCAGATCATTGCTGCATCAAAGATTGTGGGGGAAAGGATTTCTCATGTGGTTCTTATGGGTTCAGGGGAACCCTTGGATAATTTTGATCAAGTGATGAAGTTTTTAGAGCTGGTTCATGCCAAAGAAGGTCTTCAGCTATCCCATAGACACATCACGGTGTCTACCTGCGGCTTGGTAGATCGTATTTATGAACTTGCAGAAAAACAGCTTCAGATTACCTTGGCCATCTCTCTTCATGAGACTACGGATGAAGAAAGAAAGAAGATTATGCCCATTGCCAATAAATTTAGTATCCAGGAAATATTAAATAGTGTAAAATATTATATGGAGAAAACAGGGAGAAGAGTTTCTTTTGAGTATGCGCTGGTTCGTGGAAGTAATGACGGAGAAGACCAAGCAAGAGCCTTGGCGACACTCTTAAAGGGCATGAAGATTCATGTGAATCTCATCCCTGTGAATACCATTAAAGAAATGCTTTATCTTCCTTCTAGTGCAGCATCCATTCAACGGTTTAAAGAAGTACTTCTTGAACAGGGCATTGAGGCCACCGTTCGGAGAGAAATGGGTGGCGATATCGATGCTGCTTGTGGACAACTAAGGCGAAGTTATCTAGAAAAAATAGAAGACCTGTAAGGAGACAAGTATGATTGAGAGGATGTCCGATATCGGCAACATACGAAAATTAAATGAAGATACTTATGGTGTTTTAGAAGAAGAAATCTTCAATCTCTTTGTCATTTGTGATGGCATGGGTGGTCATAATGCGGGAGAGGTAGCCAGTGAAATGGCCAAGGAAATTCTCCTTGAAAAAATGGCTGGATTAAAAGATCAGGAGTCTTTTCTACCCTCTCTACAGGAGGCCATTGGTCTCGCCAATGATAAAATTTATGCCTTGGCGGCCAAAGAAAAAACCATGAGTGGTATGGGAACCACGGTGACAGCAGTGGTGACCACCGCTGCTAAGCTTTTGGTGGCCCATGTGGGAGATAGTGGGTTATATGTGTTAAGGGCAGGGACTTTAGAAAAAGTCACCAAAGATCACAGCTACGTACAAGAGCTGGTGGATCTTGGTAAAATATCTGAAGAAGAAGCCAAGTCCCATCCCAATAAAAACATCATCACAAGAGCTGTGGGCACCAATGCAAACATTCAAGTGGATGTGTATGAGCGAGAGCTATCACCAGAAGATCTATGTCTTCTTTGCACAGATGGCTTGTCAGACTACCTTTCTCGAAGGGAAATGGGGGACATACTTCTTTCTTATGAGCCCAAAGTGGCCATGGAAAAGTTGGTGCATGTAGCCAAAGAAAGAGGTGGGAGAGATAACATTACGCTAGTAATTTTTGGAGGAGAAGCGTTGAAATGATAGGAAAAATATTAGGGAATCGGTATGAAATCACCGAAAAAATAGCCCAAGGGGGCATGTCTGTTGTCTATAAGGCTTTGGATCTAAACTTAAACCGCTATGATGCTGTGAAGGTTTTAAAGAAAGAGTTCTCTTCAAATACAGAAATTTTAGAGAAATTTAAACAAGAGGCCAATGCGGTGGCATTTTTATCTCATCCCAACATTGTCAATATCTATAATGTTGGCAGTGAAGATCAAATACACTACATTGTCATGGAGTACGTGAAGGGAAGAACCTTAAAAGAAGTCATTCGTGAAAAGGGTACCCTGTCCCATGAAGAAGTGTTGAACTTTTCTTACCAAATTGCTAGAGCACTGGAGTCTGCTCACAATAATAATATTATTCACCGAGATATTAAGCCTCAGAATATTTTACTCACCAAAGACAACTTGATTAAAGTAACAGATTTTGGCATTGCCAAGCATTCAGATTCTGTGACCATCACAAATTCTGGCAAGATCATAGGGTCTGCGCATTATTTTTCTCCTGAACAAGCCAGAGGGAATATGACGGATCGGCGATCAGACATTTACTCTTTAGGGGTGGTCATGTATGAAATGTGTACTGGGAAAGTACCTTTTGATGCGGAAAGCCCCATCACCATCGCCTTAATGCACATGCAAGAACCTATGCCTTCACCAAGGATATCTAATCCTTCGGTGCATCAAGGGCTAGAAAAAGTGATTTTAAAAGCCACAGAAAAAAACCCCATTGATCGTTATCAACGGATCGAAGAGCTCATGTCAGATCTTCGCGCCTTAATGAATGGAGAAAGAATAGAAGAAAAAGAGCACCTCTTAGATGACCATACCCAGGTCATGGGCGCTGTGGTGCCAGAAAGGAAGTCTATGCGAAACGATATTTATGACGAAGAAAAGCCATCCAATGGTAAGAAAAAGGCGCTGATTATAGGTCTGGCGATGATTCTCGTGATCATTGCAGGGGCACTCATTGGCGATGCAGTCTTTAGCCGTGCCAACAGAAATGAACCTCAAGAAGAGGAGACCCTTGAAGTGGAAATCCCTTCTATTATGGGCATGACAAGAGAAGAAGCCCAAGAGGCTTTAGAAGCCCTAGGACTTTTCATGGAAGTCCAAGGATCTGAAGTATCAGAGGAACCAGAGAACACCATCATCAAAGTGATTCCTGAAGAGGGCACCACAGTGAAAGAAGGTGTAACCATTTCCGTGGTCCTCAGTGGGGGGCTTGAAATGCTCCTGGTACCTGATATCACAGGCAGTACCGTAGAGTCTGCGTCCATTATTCTAGGAAATAATGGCTTCATTATGGGTACTGTTACAGAAGAGTTTAGTGAGAACGTGCCCCAAGGGGAAATCATGAGCCAAGATCCATTACTCAATACCTCCATGGCCAAAGGCAGTGCCATCAATGTGGTGGTATCCAAAGGTTCAGAAATTGTGCTCTCCGACGTGCCCAATCTCATAGGCAGAACCCAAAGAGAAGCACAAGGGTTATTAGAAGCAAGAGGTTTAGAGCTTGGTGAAGTCACCACTGAACCCACTGGAAATGAAGCCCAAGGTGGACGCATCGTTACGCAAAGTATTCCTGATGGTACTGAAGTGAAGGAAGGCACCAAGGTGAATGTGGTCATTTACGAATACACAGAAGTGAACATTCCATCCAACCTTATAGGAAAAACCGTCAGTGAGGCAGTTACGGCCTTGAGAGACCTTGGTTTAAATCCTGTGGTGGCAGAAGGAGCCACAACGGATCTGGTCATTGAATTGAATCCATCAAGAGGTCCTGTGGGTTATGGTAGCACCGTGGAAATCTACGGACAAGCTGCACCAGAACCAGAACCAGAACCAGAACCAGAGCCACAACCGGAACCAGAGCCAGGAGATGAAGAGAATCCTTAAAGATCAAGGAAAGCCTTGTAGCTTATGCTATGGGGCTTTCATTTTTTTTGCCACATCTTGTGGTCCCAAAAGGTTGTAAATGGTTTATAATAGGAAAGAAAGCAATAGAATAAAAAAAGGATTGATGCAATGGAAGGGATAATTGTCAAAGGAATAGCAGGATTTTATTATGTGAAGACTGAAAAAGGTGTACTGGAGTGTAAGGCTCGAGGGATCTTTAGGAAAAATCAAATCACGCCCATGGTGGGCGATCGAGTGCGAATTTCACACACACCAGAAGGAAATAGTGTTGAAGAAATATTACCAAGAAAATCGGCCCTAACAAGGCCTTTTGTAGCCAACGTCAGTCAGGCTTATGTGGTGTTTGCCATGCGTAATCCAGATATTAATGTGGATCTATTAAACAAGTTTCTGGTCTCTTTAGAGCGAAATGAAATCAATCCTGTGCTGGTCTTCAATAAGAAGGATTTGGCCACAGAGGAAGAAAAAGAGGCGTTGATCAAAGATTTCGTCGGTACTGGATACAAGATTTATTTTATAGAAGCCAAAGAAGGCGAGGGTCTTCAAGAACTTTTAGAAGAGTTACAAGGAGAAATCACAGTGCTTTGTGGCCCCTCTGGAGCAGGGAAATCCACACTGTTGAATAAGCTTTCCGGGAGCGAACAGATGGAAACTGGAGATATTTCCAAAAGGCTCAATCGAGGAAAACATACCACCAGGCATAGTGAACTTATCGTGGTCAATGATGCGTTTTTAGTAGATACCCCAGGGTTTTCCACCATGGAAATGACCATGGATCCAAAAGAGCTTAAGGCGTGTTTTCCAGAGTTTTATCCCCATGAAGGTTCTTGCCGCTTCAATGGATGCAACCATGCACAAGAACCTGGGTGTCGTGTGAAAGAAGAAGTAGGAAAGAGTATTTCCTTGGCTAGGTACACCTATTATGTGAAGTACTACAATGAATTGGTAGAGGAGAAGAAAAGAAAATGGTAAAAATTGCACCATCTATTTTATCAGCAGATTTTGCAAATCTAGGAAGAGACATAGAGCGTACGGTGGAAGCTGGCGCAGATTGGATCCATATCGATGTCATGGACGGTACCTTTGTACCCAACATCAGCTTCGGTCTTCCTGTGGTGAAGGCGATACGACCTTATACAGAGAAGCTTTTTGATGTACATTTGATGATTCAAAATCCCAGCTTGTATTTTGATGCGTTCATTGATGCAGGCGCAGATCTTATAAATTTCCATTATGAAGCGGAAGTTCATATCGATAGAGCCATAGAAAAGATTCGTCAAAGGGGTGTAAAAGTTGGGATCACCTTAAATCCTGCAACACCAGTGACGGTGCTAGAACCCATTTTACATAAATTAGATTTGGTTCTCATCATGTCTGTGAATCCTGGGTTTGGTGGGCAGAGTTTTATTCCTTATACCTTAGACAAAGTACGTGCGCTGAAAGAGATGGCCAGAAGTCTTCATCCTGAACTGCTCATTGAGATGGATGGTGGGATGGATTCAGGGAACATCAAAGCTGCTGTGGATGCAGGGGTGGATGTTGTGGTTGCAGGCTCTGCTGTCTATAAGAATGGAGAAATCCAAAAGAACATTGATGCCCTGAGGAAGGCGCTCTAATGAAACGAGCGGTGATCGTGTCTGGTGGAAAGAAACCCACAAGAGCCTTATTTGATCTCGTTTATGAAGAGGATGCACTGCTCATAGCGGTGGATCGTGGAGCAGAGTTTTTTAAAGAAGAGAAGATTAGGCCACACTTACTCGTAGGTGATTTTGACTCCATAAGTGAAGACACCTTAGCTTATTTTAAAGAGAGAGAAGAAACCAGGGTACTTCGTTACGAAGTGGAGAAAGATTATACGGATACAGAGGCAGCTCTTCATGAGGCGGTGAAGAAGAAGGTGAAGGAAGTCTTTTTCTTAGGGTGTACAGGCAATCGATTAGACCACTTCGTGGGGAATCTAGCCTTACTGGCAAAAGCTCTGGATGAAGGTATTAATGCATATCTCCAAGATGAACATAATAAGATTTTTCTCATGAATGAGCCAGGGGTCATAGAAAAGGGCTTCGGGAAGTACATCTCCTTCCAGGGCTTTAGAGGCCTTGTGAAGGGCTTTGGTGTCAAAGGGGTAAAGTATCCCTTGTGGAACTACAACCTAGCCTTTGGGGACCCTATGACCATCAGCAATGAGTTCCTAAAGGATCGCATCTCTGTGACCTTTACAGAAGGTGTCGTGATGGTCATGATGACCATGGATTAAGTAGAAGGATCATGGGACCAATAAAGAAAGGCCCTGTAGAAACCATGGTGGTTCTACAGGGCCTTGGCGTATAAAAAAGACTTGTTTCCTTGTTTCCAAGGGGAAGACCAGAAAAAGTAAAATAGCTGGTCTATAAAATAGACCAGCTACATCATGTACGCTGTTATATTGCTCTTTCTACCTTACCGGAACGTAAGCATCTAGTACAAACGTTAACTCTCTGGGGAGTTCCGTTAACAACAGCACGTACTCTTTTTAGGTTTGGTGCCCATGTTCTCTTTGATTGTCTGTGTGAATGGGAATACTGTACACCAGCTACTACACCTTTATTACAGATATCGCATTTTCTTGCCATTAAAATACACCTCCTCCTGAGAGAGTTTCATCATCTCAAAAGCTTCATATGATTATTTGTTTTGAACAGATTCCATTTTATCATACCTTGAGAATAGAATGCAACATAATTTTAGACCAAAATGAGTTTATATTGAAGTATTTGTGAAAATATAATATCATTATAGGCATAAGACCTGTGAGATGCAAGTGCACTTCCATAAGCAGTCTCACAATTTAAGGTAAAACCAAGTATGAAGAGTCATAATTGGATTGAGGAGGAAGTTTCATGATTGGATTAACAAATGAAAAAGGACATATTTCATACTCCGAAGAGGTCATTGCTAATGTGGTAGGTCTCTCAACAATGGAATGCTATGGCGTGGTAGGTATGGCAGCAAAGAACACGAAGGATGGCCTATGGGAGCTCATTCGTGTGGAACATTTGAACAAAGGTGTACGGATCAACGCAAAGAATAATGAGCTTTCCATCGACTTATTCGTGGTGGTGGAGTATGGCACAAAGATTTCTGTCATAGCCAACAACATCATCAAAAAAGTTCGTTACAATACAGAAAACTATCTGGGTCTAAAGGTCAGCAACATTGTGGTGAATATTGAAGGGGTTCGTTTTTAAAGAACGGGCAATGAATTCTTAAATTTATTTAAGAGTTGTACAAGATAATTTGTGTTTCAAAAGAGTTTTTAGTATAATAACAGATGGTTTAAATGGTACAATAAAACCCTATTTTAGGGTTTTATTGTAATTTTATAATGAAATTGATTGGTGCATGGACATGGGATAGGATTGTCCATATTTTGCAGGAGGAAGATGATATGATATATAACAAAATTAATGGGCAACATTTTCTAAGTATGGTGACCAACGGTGCCATCCGTCTAGAAAATGAAAAGGCATATGTGGATTCATTAAATGTCTTTCCAGTTCCTGATGGAGATACGGGCACAAACATGTCTATGACTTTTACAGCAGCAGTGGATGAAGTTAGAAACAGTACATCTACATCCATTGGAGAAGTGTCAAAAGTACTGGCCAAAGGAGCCCTAATGGGTGCTCGAGGAAACTCTGGTGTCATCTTGTCACAGATTTTCAGAGGTATTGCCAAAGGCTTAGAGGGAAAAGAAGAGGTCAATGCTTACGAGTTTTCTTTGAGCCTTTTGGAGGGATCTAAGGCGGCTTATCGAGCGGTGATGAGACCGACAGAAGGAACCATCCTTACAGTGATTCGTGAGGTGGGTGAAAAGACATCTGAGTATCATACAGATGATTTGACAGATCTGATGAAAAAGGTTGTGGATTTTGCTGATGAAACCTTGGAGAAGACACCAGAATTGTTGCCCCAGTTAAAGGCAGCTAATGTAGTGGATTCAGGAGGCATGGGCTTACTGATCATTCTGAAAGGCATGTATGAAGCACTGGAAAGTGGCCTTCAACTTGCTGAGAAGTTAGAACAAAAGAGTTTTGAAGAGTATGTGGCTGCAAGAGACACTCATACAGAAATTACTTTTGGCTATTGCACAGAGTTCATTGTTCTGGCAAAGCCAGAAAATGATTCCTTCAGAGACTATTTAGAAACCATGGGAGATTCCATTGTATATGTGGGCTTTGACGACATTTTAAAGGTTCATGTTCATACGGATGAACCTGGACTGGTGCTGGCGGAAGCAGCTAAAATTGGTGAATTAACCAAGATTAAGATTGAAAATATGCGTGAGCAACATAGAAACCTTCAAGAGACAGAAGATGTGCATCAAGCGGCACCTGCTGCCCCAGTGAAAGAACCGGTGAAAGAAAAGTATGCATTTATCTCTGTGTCCATGGGCCAGGGGATAAAAGCGGTCTTTGAAGATTTGGGTGTACATCATGTGATTTCTGGTGGTCAAACCATGAATCCATCCACTCAAGATATTGTAAAAGCGGTAGAAGAGGCCAATGCAGAGCATGTATTTATACTGCCAAACAATAAGAACATCATCATGGCAGCCAATCAAGCCAAGGACATATCTGGGAAGGATGTTTACGTGATCCCCACCAAGACCATTCCTCAAGGGGTAGCAGCCCTTACGGCTTTTAACCCAGAAGCAGATGTGGAAGACAACTATGATGCACTGATGAATAGTATTTCCACGGTGAAGTCTGGTTCTGTAACCTACGCAGTGCGGGATACAGAGATTGAAGGAAAAGAAGTGAAGCAAGGGGATTACCTAGGTCTTCTGGAAAGCAAAATTAAAGTAGTCAGAAGAGATCTCTACGGCCTGGTAGAAGAACTCATTGAAAACATGGTGGATGAAGACAGCTCTTCCATAACCCTCTTCTATGGAGAAGATGTGAAAGAAGAAGAGTTTGAAGCTTTTGTTGCATCTTTGGAAGAAAAGTATGAAGATTTAGATGTCATGAGTGTAGCTGGGGAACAGCCCCTATACTACTTCATCATTGCAGTAGAATAATTTTGAAATGAAAAAGAAGGCGAAGGCCTTCTTTTTTTACTATAGGAGGGGTGTATTTATGAGGATGGAAGATTCCGTAGCGGTGTTAAAAGGGGTAGGCCCAAAACTCACCACCCAGCTTGAAGGGATGGGGCTCTATACACTAAAGGATCTTTTGCTTTATTTTCCAAGGGGATACGATACTTTTTTAGAGACAGACCATACCCTTTTAAATAGCATGGAAAAGCTTCGTTTGGTGGCCACGGTGACCAAGGTGCAAAAGCCTTTTCGAACCCGAAGTGGAAAAACCTTAACGACCATCCTCTTTTCTACAGAGTTTGGTCCCTTAAAAGCTATGTTTTTCAACATGCCCTATGTGGGACACCAGTATGTGGTGGGAGAATCCTACACCCTCACGGGAAAGTTTCTCAAAAAAGGAAAGAACATAGAAAGTATCAACCCTGTCCAAAGTAAAGATGTAGAAGAGATTGTACCTATTTACTCTTTAAGTGGAAAAGTCACAGGGACACTGCTGAAAAAACTATTAAGACAGATCCTCTCTATGGTGGTCCTCAATGAAAACCTACCAAAGGATCTATTAGACAAAGAAGAACTATTAGGTTTAGATGATGCAGTGCGAAACCTTCATTTCCCAGAGGATCCAGAGGTTTTAGAAAAAGCCTTAAAGAGAATGAAATTCCAAGAGATGTTTTCCTATGCCTTAAAAATCCTCTTGGCAAAAAATCGGAGACTAGAAGAGGAAGAAGGTATTGTCTTCTCCATGAGTCCCAGATTAAAAACCTTGAAGGAGACCCTTCCATTTGCCCTGACCAAGGCTCAAAACCGGGTAATGCGGGAGATTTTATTAGATCAAAAAAAATCTACACCCATGAATCGGCTTTTACAAGGAGATGTTGGATCTGGAAAGACCATCATTGCCTTTATTGCTCTTTTCAATGTGGTGGACAATGGCTATCAAGGGGCCTTCATGGCACCCACAGAAATTCTAGCCAAGCAGCATTACGAAGAAGCCCAAAAGCTTTTGGAGAAGTTCCACATGGAAGTTAGGCTATTGACGGGCTCCACAAAAAAGAAAGAGCGAGAAGTACTTTATAAGGAGCTATCAGAAGGGAAACCGATGCTTGTCATTGGGACCCATGCACTCATCGAAGAAAAGGTGCATTTTAAAAACCTGGGTATGATCATCACCGATGAGCAGCATCGCTTTGGTGTACACCAAAGGGCAAAACTCATACGTAAGAGTAAACAGTCTGAAGTCTTAGTCATGAGTGCCACGCCCATTCCCAGAACCATGGCTTTGACCATCTATTCGGATTTAGATGTGTCGGTCATTGACGAATTGCCCAAGGGGCGTAAAGAAATTAAAACCATGTTGCTATCGGAAAATCAAAGGAAAAGTGCCTACGAGAAGGTTTTAGCAGAAGTCCAAGGTGGTAGGCAAGCCTATGTGGTGACACCCCTCATTGAATTTGATGAAGAAAGTGAGTTGAATTCTGTATTGGGCCTTTACGAGACCCTATCTAAAGGTGTGCTGAAAGGTATCCCCATGGCATATCTTCATGGTAAAATGTCTTCAAAGGAAAAAGATGAGATTATGGAAGCCTTTAAAAAAGGGGACCTGAAGGTATTGGTATCCACCACGGTCATCGAAGTGGGCGTCAATGTGCAAAATGCTTCTGTGATGATCATCGAAAACGCAGAACGTTTTGGACTGGCACAGCTCCATCAATTACGGGGACGTGTCGGAAGAGGTCCCTACCAATCTTACTGCCTCTTGGTGGCTAAAATAGGACAAGAGACCACCAGGCAACGGCTGGAGGTCATGGTAAAAAGTAATGATGGGTTCTATATTGCTGAGGAAGATTTGAAAAACCGAGGGACGGGACAGCTTTTTGGGCTACACCAAAGCGGCCATTCCGGACTTCTTTTATCGGATCTCTCCAAAGATTACGACCTGTTTGTTCGTGCCAATATCTTTGCTAGAGCAGTGTATCATAGTGAAGAGGAAACAAATAAGGCCATCAAAGAATCCTTTTTGGAAAATCTTTCAGAGAGTCTACACTATATTTGCCTCAATTAGCAGAGGTAAGGGGCAAGTGAAAAAATGAATGAGGAGTAAATAAGATGCGGATTATTTCTGGCAGTGCCAAAGGTAGGAAATTACTGTCCCCTAAAAATGAGGGAAGAATCACAGAAAAAGGAGAGCTCCGGGCAACCAGGCCCACCCTGGATCGGGTAAAAGAATCCATGTTCAACATCATCGGTCATAAAGTATATGGGGCTAAAGTGCTAGATATGTTTGCGGGCACCGGAAGTTTGGGATTAGAATGTGCCAGCAGAGGCGCGAAAGAGGTGGTGTTTCTTGAGAAATTCAAAGAAACCCATGATATATTACTAGAGAATATCAACACGCTTGGGTTTCAAGAAGTGTCCAAAGTGCATTTTCGGGATGCGTATACGTTCATAAAAAGTTTAGGGTCTCAAGGAGAAAAATTCGATATAATATTTGTGGACCCACCCTATTTAAATCATATGGTGGAATCCTCCATCAAGCTGATTGAAGAACAAGCGCTACTCACAAAAGATGGGCTCATCGTGTCAAAATATGATAAAGAAGAACCCATATACAGGCCAGAAGGAACCTTTATGCTAGTGGATGAACGAAAATACGGCAGCACCATCTTAGGGTTCTATCAAATGCGTGCATAAGGAGAAATCATGAAAGTTGCAGTGTATCCAGGAAGTTTTGACCCCATCACCTTAGGCCATATGGACATTATTTTAAGAGCGTCCAAGGTCTTTGATAAAGTTGTGGTGGCGGTCTTAAAGAATGTAGAGAAAAAAGGACTCTTTTCCATAGAGGAAAGAGTGGAAATGATTCGTACATTGGTGGCAAAGTATGATAATATTGAAGTAGTGAGTTTTCAAGGTCTTTTGGTAGATTTCATGGCATCCATTGATGCCCGTATCATCATTAAAGGTCTGCGAGTAGGACTAGACTTTGATTATGAACTGCAAATGGCACATATGAATCGCACATTGTCCAAGAGTCAAGTAGAGACGGTACTCATGATGGCAAGTACGGAGTATTCTTACATTAGTTCATCTTCCGTACGGGAAATTCTTCACTTTCAAGGAGAAATTCAAGGATTTGTGCCTGAGGAGATCCTAGAAGATGTATATAGAAAAGTCAATAAAGAAAGCGAGGGAGGGGCTAAAGAATGATAGAAAATTATGAAGTGACATCAAGACGAATCGAGATTACTGGACTTGTGGAAGTATTGCAAGAAATTGTGGAAGATGGCTCAAAAATGCCTTTGACCAAAAAAGTGTTGGTGGATAAAGATGAGATCACCAACATTTTAGATGAGATCATTCAGGTGATTCCAGAGGATCTTCGAACAGCCCAGTGGGTGTTGGCTGAAAAGGACCGAATCCTGACAGAAGCTAAGACAGAGTATGATCGCACCAAAGCTGAAGTGGATCGTATGATGAAAGAAAAAATCGACAATCATGATTTGGTGAAAGAAGCCACCATAAAGGCTCAAGAAATTATCAACAAAGCACAAACAGAAGCGAAAATGGTGAAGTTATCTGCTAGAGATTATGCGGATTCTTTGTTATCGGATCTGGATACAGAGATTAAAGAAAGAAACCAAGAGATGATGCACAGTTTCAAGAACCTCTTTGAGGGGTTTGTTCAAGACTACAATAAGAGTTTTCATACCACTTCTGAAACCATCAAAGAAAACATCAAAGAGTTGCGAGAAATGAAATAAGTGCGCGCTAAAAACGCCAGAGGCCACCTCTGGCGTTTTTAGAGTGCTTTGATTTTCCGTCTATTTAATGATATAATAATATATGAAATGAATAAAAGTAATAATATAAGGTTTGTAAGCTCCGGATGGTTCGCAAGAAGTATGTGGGTTTTCTGAAGATGTCTTCGAGAACTTAATACATCTAAAACCTCCTGGGAAAGTAAAGGAGGATGCTGATGTTTCAAGAAAATGAGTATGTAATGTATGGATTGACAGGTGTGTGTAAGTTAGCGGAGAAGAGAACAGAGACTTCAGGGGATCATAAGGGTGTGGAGTATTATATTCTGTATCCAGTGAAAGATGAAAGCGCAAAAATCATGATTCCAGTTCGGCTTGGACAAGGTAGAATGCGTGGACTCATCACAAAAGAAGAACTAAAAAAACATCTTATGCAGCTTCAAGAGGAAGACATTTGGGTGGATGATTTAAAAGAACGGGGAAAAGACTTTCAAGAACGTCTAAAGACCGGAGAGTTTTACCAATGGCTGGCCATTTCTTCTTGCCTTTATGGGGAGAAGAAGCGAAAAGTATTAGAGGGAAAAAAATTATCCATGGTGGATGAAAAAGTCATGAAAGATGCATGGACCTTACTGTGTGAAGAAGTGCTGTATGGGCTAGAAATCACCGAAGACCAAATGAAGAGACTCATCAATGAGGAAGAAGAATTATAGTGACCTTTATAAAGATCCCCAAATCATGGGCCAAAGCCAATGATTTGGGGATCTTTTTGTCTTTGTGAACTTCACAGTCTGTAGAGGGCTTGGAGGGCCTGATCTACCTTTTCCATGCGTATCTCTAAGTTTTTTTGTAGTGCTTTAAGCTCTTCAAGGAAACTGGAAAGCAACGTAAGGTTTTTGGTGATTTTTTCTCGTACCCCCCAATCTGTAAAGATATTATCAAAGAAGATGTCTATGAACTGTTCTGGTGGCTCAATGGTTTCCAAGGTGGATGAAAAGGCTTCTTCTACATCTTGTAGCTCCCCTTGGAGCCTGGTGACTAAGGTTTCTAAGAGGGCTAGATACTGGGTGGATTTTTCCAGTTCTCCATACTTGATCAGATCTGTGATCATCCCTCCGCGAAGAAAGGTGTCTATGGTAGCCATACCTTGGGTGCTATCTAAGTATCTTTTGGCTTCCTCCCCGGTTTCCAATACAGCAAGTAAAGCCTCCAATGCTTCGGAAAGTTCCTTTTTAGTGTAGTAAAGTGCAGATTTCTTTTTCACCAATTCTTCTTCTAGCTCTTGACCTTCTACATGCTCTTCACGGCGTTTTCGCAAAAGTTCTTTCAATGTTTCTTCGGCTTTTTGTAGCAAGAGGCTTTGCTTGTCTTTATGTAGGCGCATTTGTCTCAAAACTTCTTTTTTTTCTTCGTAGAGAAGCTTTGCGGCATAATAGTCATCCTCTTCTTTGGTTCTTTTCTCTTCATAGCTGCCACGAATTTTATGAAAGAATGTAGTAAAAGAGAGTGTTTCCAAGGCATCCACATCTTTCTTTTCGTTTTTCATAAGCGTGAGAAATGTATGAAGCGCTTGGTCTTTCTTATGGATGTCTTCATCTAGACGAAGGAGTTTTTCAGTATATACGTCCAGGGTTCTTTGGGTTTCCAAGAGGTGTTCTTGTAGTTCTTGATAGGTCTTGAACCTCTCATGGCTAAAGCCACGAGATTCTTGGGTAGTCCGCTCTACTGAGCAGAATTAGTACATGAAGTACCACCAAGCTATCCCCGCAGTTCCTGCGGTTCCTGCTACTATGCAGATA
>Ga0194136_1000039_pt1 | contig 79668 bp, 134 predicted proteins | sample TARM_MetaG_T3A_1_FD_134023 | JGI IMG/M metagenome (GOLD analysis project Ga0194136, IMG submission 134023) | Freshwater microbial communities from Pennsylvania, USA, analyzing microbe dynamics in response to fracking - TARM_MetaG_T3A_14 (version 2) | ecosystem: Environmental > Aquatic >...
ACAGTTAAGCGTCCAAGGGGCCGCCCAAGAAAAAATCAACAAGTTGATCTTGAAAAGGCAAGCTCGGAAGGGCTTGCTGTTTCTCGACTCAGGATGGGAGAGATAGGCTCACTTGCTCTCCAACGTATCCGTGATGATAGCGAGAGGATGAAAAATAAAGAGCTAAAGTGGCCCAACTGCATTATGACATACGAAAGTATGAAACTAGATGCTACGGTTGCTACCGCTCTAAATACAACTTATATGCTGGTTGAGAAACCATTTAACGATTTCTTTATTCGCCATAAAAAGGGCTCTGCTAAGTCAAAAGAAGCAGCAGAGTTTATTGAATATTGCTTTAAAAACCTTGATAATCAAACATTGCGTCAAGTGGCACGTTCAGCAGCTACAATGAACGAGTATGGTTTTGCTGTATTTGAAAAAGTATTCAGCAAGATAACACGAGGTAAGTATAAAGATAAATATCCATACCGTCTTAGCAAACTAGCTTTTAGACCACAAGGTTCATTGGATATTCGTCAACCTTTTAAATTTTCAGATGATTCAAGAGAACTTGTTGGTCTTTGGCAAAATAATAATGCTTTTGATACAATGAATGGAATTTTCTATATTGATTATCTAAAGAATCAAGATCCTCAAGTTGGTAGTATTTTTATCCCTATATCTAAGGTGGCCCTGTTTGCCATGAATGCCACCAGTGCTAACCCAACTGGTGTCAGTCCTTTGAATGCTGCCTACAAGGCATATAGGGAGAAGGTGGTCATCGAGAACCTTGAAATTGTAGGTGCCAACAAGAACCTATCTGGTGTTCTTGAACTGAAGATTCCTTCAATGATTCTTCAAAAGGCTGCACTTGACCCAAGTGGCAAAGAAGCACAATTCCTGAATCAATTGATGCAAGATGCTGCCAATTCTGCTGCTGGAGAACAAAGCTTCTTTATCCTTCCTTCTGACGTACAGGTAGGGGGCCAAGAGCAGTACAAGATGACTCTCAAGGGAGTGGATGGTGGTAGCGGAGATAAGAACACTACAACATTAATTAACGAGCGCAAGAAAGTTATTCTTGATCTTTTCGGTTGTGGTTTCGTTAACCTCGGCAACGAATCTGTCGGGAGCTACGCTCTTTCTGAGGGTAAACAAAACCTCCACTCATTATTTGTTGAACGAAATGTCAATATTATCTTAGAAACGTTCAATACAGACATTATCCCTCAACTTTTGGCATTAAATGAAATTTATCTAGAAGATGATGAGATGCCAACGCTAGGCTTTGATGAGACTGATGAAGTTGACTTGAATGCTTTCTCTGCTGCGGTTCAACGTATGGGTGCTACTGGTTTTATCCCTCGCAATAAAGAAGTGATCAACCACATCCTCTCGGTGCTTGGGGTTGATTGGAAGTTGACAGATGAAACTCCAGAAAAGATTTTGGAACTTGTAGGTAAACCTACCACCAGAGCGGGCGATGGTATGGAGTCAGGAATGAACAATGGAACTGGTGATGGTGTAAGTGAATCAGACAGTTCAATCTCCAATCTTGCCAATAGTACAGTGTAACAATAAAAACCTCTTGACTTTAAGATTATAAGTAGTAAAATAATAATTGGACATAATTTCAAGAGGTAAATTTAAATATGACTGAAAAGAAGAAACAGCCACGACCAGATGATTTTATAGGCTGGAAATCAGAAAACGGGATATTGGAAGTTATTGGTATTGCTGGCAAGCAAGGAAATATCACATTATTCAAAGTAACATGTACTGAGTGTTCTAAAGATCCTGAATTGTTTCCTGATGGTTACTTTGTAAGTACAAAAGGTAACTTGGTTAGGGGTAAGAAACCGTGTGGTTGCGCTAAGAGTCCAAAATGGAAAGATTGGCAGTTCTTAATCCTTGCTCGCAGAGCAGCAAAAGATCGTTTTATTGTTCATGGTTTTAGTGAGAAGTTTAAAGATAAAAATACAAAATTAAATCTTGAATGTTTAAAAGATGGTCATAAATGGATTGCAAGTATCCATAATATTGTTAATAAGCGGACAGGTTGTCCTAAGTGTTATGGAAATGCTAAACCAACAGAACAAGAGGCATTGCAGAAATGTATTGACATCTGCAAAGAAATGAATTATGATGTTGTTGGTTTTCCAGATGGATATAAGAACGCATATTCTAGTTTTGAATATGTCTGTAAAATCCATGGAAAACAAAAGGTTAGTTATAATAATTTTGTTCATGGTGGAAAACGATGTGGCGGCTGTTGGAAAGATAGACAAAAAGAGTTAGGAAACGGCAACGGTTATTATCCTGAAAGAAAAGATGAACAAGATTTTCTTTATGTTCTAAATTTCAACAATAATTTCATCAAGGTTGGAAGGTCTTTTGACGTAAATGAAAGGATTAGAAATTTGAGGAAACCTTCAGAATCTGGAATCAAAAGGATCTACAAACTTCGCATCTTTACTGCAACACACCAAGAAATTTATGATTTAGAACAAGAACTGCATAGCGAACTTCGTGAACGCAACTTCCAATATCCTGTAATTTGGTCAACTGAGTGTTTTGAAAAAGATTCACTGTTTATTTTGAATAGTCTATTAGACAGTTGTGGTTTAGAAGAAGTTAATATTTAATGAATCTAAGGTCAGAAATGACGCCTTTTACTGTATAATTTAATTAAATCCTTGTAATATTTACATATTCTTTTAAAAAGTTCTTGAATATTTTTATTTTTTGTGTTAATATTAATTTCATGTTATGCACTTAATACAAAGTTAACAATTTATTTAATGAGGTATAGATGCCTTATATTTCGATCAAAGACCTCCCTCCAAGTACGAAATCCCTTACTACTAAGCAAAAACAAAAGTTTATGGAAGTCTTTAATGCTATGTCTGCCGAAGGTATGAAGGAAGAAGATATTTTCCCTATTGCAATGAAACAAGCAAAGACTAAAACAAATAAAACTATTTCCAAAGCTACAACTAATTCTGTCGAGAAAGATGATAAAGGTAATTTAGTTTATCGCGGCACAAAATTCCCCGGATACAATAAACCAATTCGTTCTAACATGGACGGAAAGCAAGGTACGGTACTCGCCAAGAAAGGTGACGAAATCAAAGTAGTTCACTTTGGTGATCCTAGCATGAAAGATAACTATTCAGTCGAAAGTAATGATGCTTATTATGCCCGTCACGGGGAAGAGTTAGATGTTTTCAGTGCAAAATACTGGAGCAACAAGTGGCTCTGGCCTAAAGGAAAACTCAAAGGAAAAGGCCCGAAGGATTTCTACACCTTGAATAAATCCTTTGAACCACAAATCGCAGAAGAAATGATTGCATATGAAGTAGTCTACGAACCTGATGTCAAAGACCTCCACGGTGAGTACATGACTGCTGAGACTATATCTAGAGCTTGCGAGAATTTCAACAAAAACCTTGAACTTGGTAACGTCAAACCTAATTTGTTCCATTTTGCTAATACAGATTTGTTTTCTATTGAAAAATCGTGGATCCAACAAGAGATGGATGTGGTTGTTGAAGCTACTAATCAACCCATTAAAGCTGGCACGTGGATAGTCAAGACAAAATACAATGACCCTGATTTGTGGCTTTTAAAGAAAGCTGGGATTATACAAGGTGTTAGTATTGGTGCTCGCGGAGCTATTGACAAACAGACAGGTGAAATTACAGATGTAACTTTTGACCCTTATGATGAGGAATAATGAAACTAGATATTAAAAAAGATGGTGATAAAAAGACACCTCATCTTGCCATTTGTCATGAAGGGCAGGGCGGAAGTGCAAACAATCGTCATATCTCTTTGCTTATGAAATCTGACACTATTGAATTGACTGATGAAATCATGAAATCAATTGAAAAGTTTGGTGTCGAGAATTTCCCAGAAGAAATCCAAAAAGCCATGAGTATGAAGAATCATAAAATGCTCTTGGAAAATGCACTCAAAGAAGCTTACTGTGACAAAAATGAGTGGGTGTGTATTGAAGACTGGAAAGATGGTCAAGTTTATTTCACCACAGGAGATTATTGTGAAGGTTGGGACTTCATGGTCACCTCTTTCACCATGACCGAAGATGGTGTAGTGACTGTAGGGGATACTGCCGCTCCTGTTGTTCAGATTACAGATTACATGATTGTTGAAGGTAAAGTCAAGCTTTCTGAGGAAGCTGAAGATAAACTTGAAACAGGTATGTATGAAATTGTTTCAAAGTCTGTAAGTAAAGCTGATGCACAGCTTAAACTGTTCAAAGCTGTAACAGAATCCTTGGAAAAAGCATCAACTCCTGTTGCTGTTTCTGATGATAGTAATATTAACGTTAATAAAACTAAAGATAAAACGGAGAAACCATTGGATATCCAAGAACTAATGAAATCTGCTGAGTTCCAAGATATTCTGAAGGCCCAACTTGAGGCAGCTCAAGCACCGCTGAAAGAAGAACTTGAAAAAGCAAAAGCTAAGGCTGCTGAAGCAGAAGAAATTCTGAAAGCTGCTGAACAAGTACAAAAGAATGAGTTTACTGAATTTGTAAAATCTACTGGTATTGTTGTTGAAGATAAAACTGATGTAGTTGTTGATTTCCTGATGAAATCTCGTAAGACTGCTGAGTTCGACATGATTCAAAATATTCTTAAATCTGCTAAAGAACAAATTGAAGCAATGAAAGAAGAGGTCAATAAGACTAAAGAACAATTTGCTATTACCGAAGTTGGTAAAGATGGCAAAGTAGTTGTTGATGCCCAAGACCCCCAAGAAGTTATCAAAGCTAAAGCTGCCAAATGGGCTGCTGAAAACAAATCTAAATAATCGGAGTTAAAATAATGAATCGTCTTGAATCTATTTCCCAGTTCTACTCTGACCTAGTTCTTGGTGTTGTTGAAGCATCTGATATTGGTTACTCTGTAGAAGAAGTTTCTGTTACTTGGGCTGCAAGTATGGCTGCTGGTGCTCTGCTTAAAGCTGATGGCACTTGGGCTGCAATTGCAGATGCTGCCAACGTAGCCTCTGTTCTTATCGATGCTCGTGTAACTCGTGAAGCACAAGATTTTGTAGTTGGTACTCAGTACAAACTGGTCGTTGCTAAACGTGCTCTGACTCTGAATAAGAATCTGCTGAAATTTAGCGATGGTGCTATCAATGCTGCTGGTGTTACTGCACTGGAAGCAAAAGGCATTAAAGTTACTGATAAAGTAGTCGGTTAATAATTTAATAATTCGGAGTTAAAATAAATGAGCGTAGTTAATACTGGTTTTACTTTTCTAGATTTTTCCCATCTGCTTGAGGTTGCACCTCGTCAGAATACCCTTGTTACCAACATGGAGCTTTTCGTTCCAGAATATCACCAGTCTGATATTTGTGAAGTTAAGAAAGTTTCTTGGAACCGTGGTGCTATTCCCGGTCGTCTGCGTGGTGGTGAGCGTAACTTCATTCAAAGTGAAGACGCTGTAGCTAAACAGTTCAAGATCCCATTCTACCCTCTGGATGGTGCTATTCAAGCTGGTGATGTACAGAACTTTGTTTCTTACGCAGACCCCAATGCACCTAAGACTGTAGAAGATGTAGTTATGCGCCGTACCTCTATGATCCAAAAGACTCACCAAGAACAACGTGAGAAACTGATGGTTCAAGCTATTATGGGTACTGGTGGTGATGCTTCTACTGGTACTTACAACTATTTCACTGTTTGGGGTCAAACTCAGACTACTGTTCCTGTTGCATTTGCCTCTACCACCATTGACCCCCTGACCACTATCGAAGAACAAGGTCGTTCTGTTATTATCGATAAAGCTGGTAATGGCGCTGATGGTTATAGCATTGTAGTTCTGTGTTCTCGTACTTGGTTCCAAAAGCTGATTGACAACCCGTTTGTTAAGCAAGCATATGATCGTTATGCTTCTACCCAAGAACCTCTGCGTGAACGCCTTGGTGGTGACCTGAATAACCGTTACTTCGTCCACAAAGGTTACACCTTCATGGAAGATATTTCTGGTTATGTCCCTACTGGCGAAGCTTATATGTTCCCCCGTGGCATTGAAGGTATGTTCACCATGCACTTTGCTCCTGCTGACCATGTTGCATTTGCTAACACCACTGCTCGTGAAGCCTACCTGTTCCTTAACGAAGTTAAGAATGGTCGTAGCCAGATGCTGGAAACTGAAAGTTCTGTACTGTGTGTAAACTCTCGTCCTGAACTTTCCATCAAACTGACTTCTGTATAATAAATTGTAAGTAAGCTCTTAGGCTGCCCCCGTTAAGGGTGGCGGCCTTTGTTTATGATATAGCATAGCAAATAGGACTAATAATGCAACAAGAATATGTAACTAAAGCTGAAGTATTGTCAGCAATCTCCAAAGTCTCTGATATTGATTATGAAAAGACGCTAATTTCTTTTGATTATTGTTTTGTAACAAAAGATGGTCGTGAGTATCAGACCCCTAACTTCCACTTCTTTATTCGTGCCCTAATTGAACATGCAAATGCTAAATTAAATGTTGAAGAATGCTTTGAACTTCCATTTGTAACACTGCTGGGTTTTCAAGAAGAAAAACAAACTGAAACAGAAGTCGTTAAGACCGAAGAAGCTCCAAAACCTCGTGGTCGTACTAAAGCAAAATAATATGCTAGATACTATAAGTTGTAAATATTTAGTAGTTTTAAATAATAAAGTTCTTTAACAGATTGAAAATTTTATATATTTGTGGTAAGATTTGTTAATGGACTAAAAACTATTTAATTATTAATTTTTGCAACAGATATGAAATATCTAATACTATTTAAGTTCTGAGGATAATATGACTCACGAGGAAAGAATCGCTTATATTAGAGTTATCCTCGGGGATATCTCTGAACAACTTTTACCTACCGCCACGATTGATTTGTTTTTATCTCGGTGGGAATTGCAATTCGATGTAGACAATAAACCTGAGAATGAACCTCTTGTCCTTTGGAACACCACAGTCTCATGTCTTCAATATCTAATCTCCAAGACAGTTAGTTCTGGTAATGTATGGACAGGACGCACTGAAAAGAGAGGACAAGAACAAATATCTGTTACTGGTGGATCACAATTGCAAGCTTGGAAAGATTTGCTGCAATATATCACAGAAAACCCAGACTTCATTGACCCAAGCCTTGGTGGTTTTGATAACCTCATCATTATTGGTGGTGTCCGCAAAGATAAGTTTGAAGAAGTGCGTAAAGATCCAAACAGTAAAGGTGCTTATAGTGTTGATGGTGTTGTTGACTATACATCACGATATCGAAACCCTAAAAATCCTTTTGTTTATGAAGACTAACCTTATGTAGCTTGGAGTTATATTTTATGATTAAAATGAAAGCTACAACTAAAATGGATATGTCAGGTTTACGAAGGTTTGAGAAAAGGCTACAGCAATTAGTCAAAACACAAGTTGAAGCTGGTTTCTATGATGATCCGCATTATTCTGGAATGACAACAGCACAACTGATGAACATCCATGAATTTGGCTACGGGAACCTTCCTCAACGTAATGTGATGTTAACAAGCTCTTTATCTTTCAAGTATGAACTTCCCAGATTAATTAAGAATGTTTATAGAAGTATTGTGGTTGCAGGAAAGATGCCAGAAACTGCATTGAAGGTTGTAGGTCAGAAGTACGTTGAGGCTATTCAATTTACTATTGATGCAGGTACTTTCTCTAACCCAAAGGTTAGTCCTGCTTGGGCTGCTGTAAAAGGGTTTGATGATGCAATGTATCATTTCTCAGATCTTCGTGACTCCTGCAAATATAAAGTTACTCAGAATGCGGAGTATAATTTTAGCAAAGGAGGTAGATTCTAATGAGTTATTCATTAATTGGGTCTAACACACTTTTGCCTCAAGTTACATTGAATGCACGTTCAAGATCCTCGGTAAAAAACCCCGACAGTCCTTTTGAGAATGATAATAACACAATAACTTTTACAAGTAAAACAATTAATAAGTGCTCAGTTCAACCTTTGACTGGCGATGCTGTTAAGAAGTTTGAAAGTCAATTATCTGAAGCTGGGTTAAAGAGTTACGAATCATATTATTTGTGGACATCAGACCTTTTGGTTGTTGGCATTGATGGTACAGGGATTATGAGCGATCAAGTACAACTGAATAGTGTTACAGGTAGACAATTATGGTTTACTGTATTACGTGCTCTTAGTTTCCCATATACTGGTGTATCACGTTATCAATATTTAGTTATCTTAGAACCAAGTGCTTTTGAGTAAGGAGTCTTAGTGCATGATGAAACATTAATTCAAGACCTTACTAATAAGTTAGGTTTCTTTATTAAGACAGTAACAAATAGAAAATTAATATTGGTAGGTGAGTCTGTAATCCCTAAACAAACAGACGATTATGTAATGATTGAACAATCGGTTATTGCAGATCCTAACTGGCACTCCAACGAAGAGTTGGATAATAATGGGTTTGTAAGGCAAAGTTGGAATAGTCAAGTTAACTTCATCATTACTGTTTGCAAAGGCGATACATTAAATGACGCTTCCAAAATAAAACACTCTCTTCATCTTCCTTGGATTAATACAGATTATTTTAAAGATCCAAGATTTGCTTTTGCTTCTTGCACAGATGCTCAGAAACAACGAGTACCAATTGATTATCAAACTTTCGAAGACAGAGCACGTTTTGTTGTTGTCTTTAATGTATTGTTTGTTGATGGAGATTATGGAGCATTTGAAGATTTAGAAAGAATTAGAGTTCTTCTTGGAATAAAAGATTCAGCAGATACAATCGATAGCGAAGTTATTGTTCAAACATAAACTATCAGGGAGGCCACATCTCTATTAACGAAGAAGATCCTTTTGTAGGTTGGAAGAGTGATGATGGTAAGTTAGAAGTTATTGGTATTGCCGGAAGGAGAGGGTACAATAAGGTATATAAGGTTACATGTACTGAGTGCTCAAAAGATACCGAGTTGTTTCCTGATGGACATTTTATAAGTACAAAAGCTGATTTAAAAAGAGGAAGAAAGCCTTGCGGCTGTTCTACTATTAAGTGGGAAACTTGGCAACACCTTATAATTATAAAGAGGGCTATATCAGGAAGATTCAAAGTACACAGCTTTTCTGAAGAACATCATGGACATAAAACAAAAGTAAAACTTGAATGTTTAGAGTGTGGGTATCTGTGGGATGCCAACAGTAATGACGTTATTCACAAATTAAGTGGCTGCCCCAAATGTAAATACAGAATACACGCCATTAACAGGAAGACTCCAGAAAACGTAGCATTTAAAAATTGTTCGGCAATATGTGATGCCCATGGGTATACAATGATGTCGTTTCCTTCTGGTTATAACAATCAGAATTCAAAATTCGAATATATGTGCCCGAAACATGGAGTACAGCTAGCTACTTACGACAACTTCGTTAAAGGAGGTACAAGGTGTCCACTGTGTGCTGAAACTGGATATAGACCAGACCGGCCCGGATCAATCTATGTAGTGGAGTGGACAAATGTAAATGGTAGTTTTATTAAGTTTGGGATAACAAATAGAAGTGTTCCTGACCGGTTAAGTGACCAAATAAGGGTTACTAAGTATAAACATAACCTTATATGGTGTGCATATTTTGAAGATGGAAATATACCTAAGCAATTGGAAAAGAGTATTAAACAGTCTGGTATAGAGTTGGGTGTTGTTATTAAAAAGGATTTTCCAGATGGGTATACAGAGACAACACAACCTTTTAACATGTCTAAGATAGAAGAATTAATATTACATAAACTAACAACATTGGAGAAAAATCAATGAGTTACAAAGATACAGCAGTCGATGTATCAGTCAGCCCAGGGACATCACAGATTGAACAACTAGGTTTTGATACTCCCGTTTTCATCACACCAACCAACGTTTTTACAGGACGTGTACAAGCTTATAGTGACCTAGATAGTATTGTCTCTGCTGGCTTTGCTGTTGGTAGTCCAGTTCACCGCTTTGCAGAAAATGTCTTTGCTGGTAAGTTCCGCCCTGATGTAGTTAAAGTTGGCCGACTTGCATATACTGGCACAACTGTTACTTACAATCAAGCATCTTATTCTGGTATTTTGACACTAAATATTACTGTTAAAACCAATACCAGTTCTTTTGTTAAATCAATCTCTACAACTTCGTTGTCCGCCGCATCCACCCCTGCTCAAGCTGCTACTGCTGTCGCTGCTGCTATTGAGGCAGACACCGATATTGGTACTCTGGTAACCGCTGCTGCTAGCACTAACGTAGTAACTGTTGCTCCTACGGCCTCTGAGGTTGTCAGCATTGGCTACTCTATGGAAGGTCAGTATGTGATTAGTAACACCAGCTCTGAATCTGTTGCTGTTGGTCTGCCTCTGATTAACGCAGTTGATAGTAATTGGTATTTCTTGTCAACTGAAAGCCATACAGATGCTGATATCAAAGCTGCTGCTGCATATGCTGCCAGTGCAGACCCTAAACGTATGCATATCTATAGCATTTCAGATGTTGATACTAAGAATCCTGCATTGACCACTGATATTCTTTCTGAACTAAAAGCTCTAGCTTATGATACCTCCATTGGCTTCTATCATCCAGATGCAGATGAAGATTGGAGTGAAGGCGGTATTGTTGGTGCATGTGCCTCTATTGACCCCAGCTTTGGTGATTCTTTGCACCTTAAAACTATGCCATCCATTAAAGTTTACAATACCTCTGTCACTGACCGTGAAGCAGTATGGACTAAGAATGGTAACATTTATCGTACTGTTAAAGGTCAAAACGTTATTTGGGAAGGTAAAGTAGCATCAGGTCAATATTTTGATACTATTCGGTTTAGTCATTGGTTCGCTGCAAAGCTTAGTGAGAGTACATTCGGTTATCTCTATCGCCGTAGCAACTTGGGACAAAGCATGAAGATGTCTGACCAAGATCTTCCTGTATTGCGCAGTATTTGGCTGAATGACCCAATTAATCCCGCAATTCGTAATGGTGGTATTCTAGATGGTTTCAGCTCAGATGGCACTGTAGATTACAGTCCAATTATTGTGATCCCACCACGTAACCAAATCCCAACTAACGACCTTGCAGCCCGTTTCCTTGATAATTGCCGCATTGAAGTTGTTTATAACAACAGCCTGCATTTCATCAAGATCCGTGCATTTGTTGAACTTGACCGTATTACTGCTTAATTGCTGAACAGGAGAAAATAAATAATGTCTACACAACTACTTTCCTTGCAAGCATATGACCCTAAGAACGTCAAGCTTTACTTGGGTGGTGTCCGTGCATATGGCTTTGCACCAGATACTAAGATTACTGTAAGCCGTAATAGTGATAATATCATGACTATGACTGGCACTGATGGGGAGGCTTCTGCCGCCCTTTCTCGTGACCGCTCTGGTGTACTTACACTAAGCCTTCAGAATGCCTCTGGATTTAATGATTATTTGAGTGCTTGGCAAAAACAAGCAGATGCTACAGGTCTTGTATGGTTCCCTATTTTGCTTGAAGGTTCTCAAGGGCCAACTATTGCTTCTTTTGCGAATATCCAACGCCAACCCGATCTCACTTATGGGTCCGAAGTAGGTCAACTCGACTGGGAGCTTTTCGTCTTGGATTGCTGGTATGCTCCTTCTACTGCAACTGGTGTTCTTGGTGGTGCAGCAGGCTTCTTGGGTATCGTATAAGTACAATAATATAAATTAAAATAATAAAGTTTGCTATGTAGTTGGGTGTCAGAAATGGCACCCTCTTTTTAAGCAACAACAGTAACATTATCATAGATACAGTCAAATTTAACTACAAAGCTAAAGGATTTATAATGGCAAAACAATTAATGACTCACGAAGTCACACTCTCTAATAAGCAAGATTACTTTATCACAGATTGGAGTACACGCAAGACATATCAGAATCTGTTTAAACTAGGTAAGTTGTTTGCACCTATGTCCTCTGCCCTTACAGAAGCATTGCAAGGGGGTGAACGGTTGAGTGAAGTAGTTCCGGGTGTATTGTTGTTTGTGTGTGAAGAACTTGATGACAAAGGTTTCGAGAAACTGTTTGCATTGATTACAGAAGATGTAACTGGTGCTGGCGGTGTTGGCAAGCTAGATATGGATGACCTAGAGCCACACGAAGTTCTTGAAATTCTGACAAAATGTTTGGAATATTATTACAAGGATTTTTTCGGCAAGGCCCTGAATCAAGTCAAAGAACTGGTTCAGGAAGCGCTGAAGGTGGCAAGTCTGGACAATCAACTAAACAAGACAAAAAGTTAAGCAAAGAGGAAATAAGCTTAGTACTTAGAAAATCAAAACAGATCAAAATTAACCCTATAGTTAAAAAGGCCATCCAGTATGTAGGGGAGAATTCCAATCTCGATTGGTTTGATATGTTAAGATTTAATGTCTTGAGTTCTACAAACGAAACAGTATCCTCTCTGGATGAAATCTCAATGGATGATCTGTTTAGGTTGAACGATTATGTCCAAATGAAAACATTTGTAGAAAATGTTGCTCAAGCTATCCAAGATGACGAAGTAGAAAGAATGAACAACAAACCAAGACGTTCATAATTTGTAAGAAAGCTCTTAGGCTGCCCCTGAAAAAGGTGGCGGCTTATTTTGTTTCACAACAATATAAATGTGAGGAAAAGTGACAGAAATAAATGTGAGCAAAATCACAAATATTGTAACCTTCAAAGTTGACAACGCCTCGTATAAACGTGCATTGATGGCTATACGAAAAGTTGGCGCAGAGTGGGCAAAGGTACAGGGGAAGATCAGTTCGTCTATGTCTGCTGGACGGAGGATTGCAGGAACATCTGGTAGAGGAGGCGGTGGAAGTCGGAGTCAATTTGTTGGCCCTATGCCATTTTCCCCCGGAACCAATACTAAAATGCAGCAACGGGAAGCAAAGAAGGCAGTTCAAGAACAAGCACGAATTGCAAGACAAACAGAAACAGCCACAAAAAAGCATAATGATACTCTTAGAAAATTAAGAGAGATTGATGCTCGCAGGCAAGAGTCAGAAGCAAAACGGCAAGAGCAGTTTAAGAATAAGATTGCAGGGCAATTCATGGGACCCATGCCTTCTCGTGATATGTTGATAGCTCGCAGAGAAGCAATACGAAATCAACGAAATGAAGCTAATAGGTCTGCAAGAGCCCAAGAGACCATTAGTGCGGGAAATATCAGACGCACAAGTATGTTTGGTGGGGCCGGAAATGCAGCAATGGGTTCACAAATAGCATCGTTGAATGCTCAATTAAAATCTGGTGCAATTAGTTTACAAGTCTATAGACAAAGTGTAGCAGCACTAGAGCGCGATTTCAAACGAGCTAGTGCAGGCGGTAGAGATTTCCTTGGAACATTACGAGAAGTCCGTTCAGCGTTTATTGCTTTGACAGCAGCAAACCTTGCATTTACAGGTGGTGCAGCAGTTATGCGAACTGGACAGATGTTTGAAGGTATTAATGCTGCAATGTCCATGACATCTGATAGCACATCTGAAACAGCTTCTAAGATTCAATTTATTAGAGACGAAGCTTATAGACTGGGCCTTGATTTGAAGACAGCCGCCCAAGGTTTTACTCAGATGAGTGTAGCGGGTAAAGAGGTTATGAACGGCGGACAGATGCAAGAACTGTTCACAGGCTTCTCCGAATATGCAACCGCCCTCGGCGTTGACCAATTCAGGTATGAAAAAGGTATTTTAGCTATTGGTCAAATGTTAAATAAACAACAAATCATGGCTTAATTCTTGGGTCATGTAAAACCCGTCTAAACGGGGGACATCCTAATGGGACAATCCCGTGCTAAATGAAACAATTGTTTCTAAATGCCTAACGACTAATCGTGATGAGTGTAGCGATGTAGGGTCAAGCGACTCGAAACGGCGGGCCATAATATTTATGGAAGATATAGTCTAAACATCTGTAGTAATACAGAGCGGAGATTAATACAATCTCGGGCTAAGTGTAGCGAACTTAGTTGAATATACTTGGAGGAATTGAAGGGCCAGTAGAAAAATCTGCTTGCTGGCGTTAAACCAATCTAATTGCGGGAAGTTCTTGTCAGGTGTTGACTACTCTCTCCAGATAGTGATATACTGGATAAACTGAAGGTAATGCTTCAGCGATAGTAAAAACGTTAACAATAGAGAAAATCCGCAGCGAATATACTTAGAAATATTCTCTCGAAAATCAGTAAGGAGATAAAATGAAACAAACACCTTTTGCAAAAGATTATTATTTAGATGAAGAGGGTAATATTTATTCTTGTAAACGAGGATGGAAGAAAAGGAAATTAAATCCCGGAGTAGATCCTCGCGCAGGTGGCTACAGAAGGATGCAAATAGTTCTTGATAGCGGCGAGAAAGTTTCTATGTTTATCCATAGATTAATGGCTCTAACCTACCTACCCAATCCAGAAAATAAAGAAGAAGTGAACCATATTGATGGTAACAAGTTAAACAATAAGCTATCAAACCTTGAATGGGTTACTAAGAAAGAAAATATGCTTCACGCTCATAAATTAAAACTTAGAGATAATACAGGAGAAGGAAACCCTCGTAAAATTTTATCAGAAGAAGAGGTTTTAGAAATATACGAAGCCCTATATGACGGTGCAAGAAATTGTGACATGGCTGACAAATATAATGTCGATAGAGGTACAATAGCTAGTATAAAATCTAAACAAAACTGGTCTCATATTTTAGAAAATTTACCTGACATAAATATAAAAACAAAAAGTAAAACTTTATCTGAAAATACAGTAAGATGGGTTTGCTCTGAATTGCAAAAAGGTACAAAAATGACAGAAATTCTAAAGCAGTCTACAAATCAATTACTAACAATTGATAAAATTTATGATATAAAACGTAGACGTAGTTTTTTATGGGTTTCTAAAGATTACGATTTCTAAGTATTGTGCTCAACGACTACCTGTGATGAATGTAGCAGGGTAGCACCAAGCGGTGCGAAATGGTTGGCTGTTTATAAATAAACAGAAGATATAGTCTGAACTTCTATGGAGACATAGAGCAGCAGCTAATGTTGATAAACATAAGTGATGCGGGAGAGGTCTAGCGAATCTCTCTGAACACAATTGTAGCAGAACAAATGCCGGGTGCAATGGATGCATTCGTTAAAGCAGCAAGGGAAGCTTTTAATGATGAAAACATAGGTACTCCTGAACTGTTTAAGTTGATGGAGGGTGGGAAACTCCTTTCAAAAGATATCCTCCCACTTGTTGGTAAGTATATGTCTGAAGCAGCCAAGAAAGGTGGGGCACTTGAAAAAATGCTCAATAGTAACGGTGTTGCAATGCGCCGCCTGCAACAAACATGGACTAGTTTCCAAAATGAAATATTCATGGGCGGTTTCGGAGAAGCATTAACAAGGACATTCAACATCTTAGCTTTCTCTCTTAAAAATAATGAGCAACTAGCCAAATCGTTGGGTGGTGTTTTTGGTGGATTAGTTGATGGATTTATTTACTTTTATGGCACTATCCATGACTACTCTATCTTGGCTTGGCACGCAATAAATACTGAGCTCCTTACTCCACTGAAAGAGGTAATCCCTATTTTAAACGAGGTTGGAGCAAAAGATGCAGCTTGGCTAGCAGGTTGGATTGTAGCAGCAGGAATATTTAAGAATATCGCAGGATTTTTAGGGTCAATTGTTGCAGCATTGATTAAAATACCTAAACTGTTGCCCGCAGCATTGCCGGGAGTAGAGGCCGCCACCGCAGGTGCAGCAGGAGGAGCTAGTGTTGGTGCAGGAACAGCGGCAGCAGGTGTCGGGGTAGGTGCAACAATGAGTAGGTTGTTAGGCTTCGGACCTCTTGCGGGTGCAGCAGGGCAGGGTTATTTTTTCCATAATTTTGTACAAGATTATTTTGTCCCTTGGCAGAAGAGTGTAGTTGATTCTATGTTTGGAGGAAATAAACTCAGGACAGACTTGAGACCATCGCTACAAGGAAGTGTGTCAGCTCCTACCATGGAAACTTACCCGTACTCCCCTATGATGCGAGGTATGCCGTATATTCCCGGCAGTGTCAATAAACCAATGGAACCTCAAGAATTGAAAATTAAAGTTATACCTAATGATACTAAATTCTCAGAGGTAATTAGATTGGAAATTGAAGCCAACAACAATAAAGTATATAATCAACTTACCGATTAATAGACAATCAAAAGGGTTGTTAATTCAACCCTTTATTTTCTATTGTTTATAATTTTAATATTTAAAGCATTGTTAAACTCTTGAATATTTTATGTTTTTGTGATAATATTATTTATAAGTTTTATGGTGTTATTGAAACTTAATAATATAGGAATTAGTAATGGCTTATACAATGTTTATAAGTGGACTAAGAGGTGGCAAACAAGCCATCGATAATAGGTCAAGATTGAGAAATGTAGATGACTCTGAAATAGTCATGATTTTTGACAGTGTTGATAACTACAATATCTCCTTGCAGAATGAAAAAACACAATACCCTATTGAATCTAGGTCTAACGTAACAGACCATGTTTTTAGTCCAGATGGCAAATTTAGTTTTGTTGGTCGTATTACTACTGCACCTTATTTAGTTAGGAAAAGAGTGGAGTGGGATATAAATACTGATGAAAAATCACCAAAAACTTCAGAGCGTATAAATAAAGCTTATGAGGTGTTAAAAGCAGCTCGTGACAGCCGCTCTGGGATATCTTTAGAATTTGAAGAAGGATCCCTTAGTAATTATGTTATCAGCTCTGTTGAAATGAACCGTGAAGGCCCCACAGACCAGATGGTATTCAATATCTCACTAAGTGAAATGAGAACTGTTACTGTAGGTAAAACTGTCCTTGCTATGAATGTAGGGGATAGTCTTAAAAACACTGCAAAAACAAACACGAATAAAGGGGCAAAACAAGGGGACGTTCCGGCTATACTAGACAGGAAAAACGTGCAAGTAACAACTGGAAGAAACGTACTTAACAAAAATGAGGCTGAATTTTTAGAGAAAAAATTAACAACTGTTGTGCCAGCAGGCCAAGTCCCTAATAAACTATAAGAGGCAACAATATGTCTACCTCACAAGTATTTAACATAGAAGACGGGGATCCAGACCAAACTCAACGTATTATCATAGATGATAAAACCTATGGAGTCAGGTTCATATATAATGAACGAGGTGAAAGTTGGACAATGTATATTGGTAATGTTGGTGCTGATCCTACAGTTTCTTTTAAATTGTCGTCATTTACCGAACACTTGACACCCTACAACTACAGTACCAATCTGCCGGCTGGTGAAATCATTGCGGCGGCCCTGCGAGATTACGATACAAGAGTTACACAATACAATGTTGGCCCTTCAAAACAAATTGAGCTATGGTATAACAGTCCCGACAGTTGAAGACTGAAGGATATAATAACCCATGGGTATTAATAGTTAACAGTAGGGGTGTGTCCTGTGAGAACATATAATTTCATTATTGGTAAGCCAGTTAGATTCACAGGAAATACAATTAACATCCAAGAATCTGTTGATAAATCTGAAAACAATGCTTACCAGATAAAAGATAGTTTACAGATAGAGTTTGAGGTTGTCAAGGACAATACCGATAAACCAAACAAAGCCTACGTTACTGCCTACAACCTACCAGACACAATTGTACAATATCTAAAAGATAACCTCGATAACTCATTAGGTGGGATATTAGAAGCAGGACAAGATGGAAATAATGTCCAAGTCTTTGCTGGTGCAGTTGAATATATGGAAGATAGTTGGGACAGACATACACGGAAAACTAAGTTTATCTTTGGGGATGCAAAACAAAATTTAGCTTATGCTAAAACTAACAGGGCTTACCGTGCTGGAACTTCTGCAAACAAAATCATCAGCGATCTAGTTTCAGATATGAAACTCCCCGTTGGGCGTATTGCCAATGTATCTGGTTCAATTCAATCTGCTCGTTCATTCTCTGGGAAATGCTCAGATAACCTTTCTAAGTTCTGTAAAGAGTTTGGGGCTAATTTCTCAGTTCAAGATGGTGCAAGCTATATTACAGTAACAGGTAAGCGCTTTGAACAATTTGTTTATGAGATAAGTGAAGAAACAGGAATGATTGGTTCGCCTTCTCCTAAACAACCCTACATGAGTAAAGTTACCAAAGCCGCACAAGATGCAACAAAAGAAGATGTCGGTCTTGAAGTCAAAACACAACTGTTAGGTGCCATTATTCCAGAGTCTACTATTTACTTAAAGTCTAGATATTACGATGGATTTTATAAAGTAATTAAAGTAACACACAGTGGAAGTTATGAAGGTGGAGATTGGACGAGTACACTGCAACTTGTAGAAACAACAGGAACATTAGTGCAATAATCATTAATTATGTAGTTGTAATTTAAGGAGGTATAGTTGAAGATAACATCTAACAGGTTTGATGATGCGCTCTCATTATACCTCGGAAGACAGATGCAGGAAATCCATACACAAATGCCTGCTAAAGTTGTAGCAGTAGATTATGGAAAAGGTACAGTCGATATTGAGGTATTGTATGAAGGTGTGTCGCCAGTTGCTCAGCTTTTAAACTATAAATACCCAACAATATATGATGTTCCAGTTCATACATATAGTGCCCAAGGTGGCACAATTAAAATAACAGTGCCAATTAAAGCAGGTGACATTGGTGTCGTAAAGTTCCCTGAGAAACCTATGGATGGTTTTAAAGGTGGAAAAGTTTCTATTGATTTAGAAAAGAATATAGATACTCATGTACTTCAAGGTATTTGTTTTATTTCAGAAATTTCTACAGAAACAACTCCAGTTTCCATTGATCCTGAAAATTTAATCATCCAACACAATACAACAAAAATCACAATTAAAAAAGATAGTGTTGAAGCTGTGACAGACCAAGATTTTAAAATCAATGGAGCAAAAGTAACATCCGATGGTGATTTTGTAACCAGTGATGGCATTAGCCTAAGAAATGTAAAACAAGCTTATAATAGTCATAATCATGGAGGAGGTGTAACACCTTCTCCCCAACTATAAGAGGTCTATGTGGCGACTGAATATGTAGATTTGCAATTAGACCAAACTACCGGAGATCTCTTGATAACAGAGTCAGGAGATTTCCAATTAGTCACTGAGAACATAAATTCATTATGGCAACGATTGTTGCTAAGGTTTTCAATTTGGCAAAATGAATGGCAGTTTAATTTAGATTTTGGTTTCCCTTATGAGAGTTACTTAGGAAATAAAATACCTAAAGAAGTTGTTGATGCCAAGATCAGAGAAACAGTACGTCTAGAGCCAGATGTATTAAGAATACAAGATTTTACTTCTAGTTTCAATACCCAAACTAGGCAATACGAAGCATATTTGACAGTAATAACACAAGAGCTTGAAGAAGTCAATGTTGCCTACTTTGGTGATGGTTATTATTATCCCTCCCCTGATGAAACTGCACAAGATTTGTGCCCTTCTTTAGGTGAAGTTGAATATGGTGCAAAACTTTATCATTTTATTAATTTTAGACTGCCTCTAGGTGGTGATGCAACGTGGATTAATACTTGGAGTTAAGGAGAGATTTTGGCAAATTATGGTCTAAATAGTTTTGGCTTTCTTAGGCCATCTCTAACAGAAATTGTAGAACAAAGAAAACAAGCATATCGAGATTTGTTTGGTTCTAATATTAATACTAATGACAACAGCGTGATAGATAAGATTGTATCAATCGAAGCAGATAGAGAAAATCAAGTCTGGATGCAAATGCAAGAAGTCTATGATAGTCAAACATATCAAGGTGCTGAAGGTAAATATCTTGATGATTTATTTTCTCGTAGAGGTATTTACCGTAATGGTTTGACTAAAGCAACGGGCAGTGTAGAAATGGTACTCAACAGTACAGTACCTTATAATACTACCTATTCTGCCGGAACTTACAAAGTAAATTCTACTTTTATTTTACAAGAAGATGTGCTGGTTGCAGGTAATATTTTTGCACATACATTATTGAATTCTCAAATAAATACAGGTAGTTATACTTTTACCATTTTAAATACAACTACCTCAGTTACTGCCACACTTAATTTGACACTAACTAACAAAACACCTAATAGTGTAGAGTTAAACTCTTTCTTCAATAGTATTAAGACATTTATTGTTGATAATACAATTAACGAAAATCTAAGTCGAATTTTTATCGATAATGTTGCTGGTTCTATGTATATAGGTTATACTTCTGCAACAGAAATGGTAGGTTTGGCTCAAAAAGTTGATTTTAAAATTTCTCCGCAAATCGGTAACAAAACAATTAGGTTTGATGTCATTGCAGAAGATGCAGGATTGAACCCAGTTAGTATCGGTCAGGTTACAACAATCGCTCCTCAACCTTCCGGTTATGTTTCTATTGGTAATATTGAAGCATTCTTTAGTGGTGCAAATATTGAATCAGACAGTGAGTACAGGGCCAGAGCAAGCGCACAAATTAGCTCCCCAGCGGCGGCAACTCGTTCTGCTATTATCAACGGACTATTGACTGGTGTAGATGGTGTTCGAAAGGTTAAGATTTTCTCTAACCCCACTGGAACTACAAGCCCTGCTGGAATCCCACCCTACAAGTTTATTCCTGTTGTTTACGGGGGAGATACACCTTCAATTTCTCAGAGGCTGTATGAACTGATTGCTTGTTCTAATGCAACATATGGGACAGTAAACTATGATATTGAAACAGAAGATGGACAAGTAGAAACAATTTATCATACTAAGGCAACAGAAAAAGATGTTGCAATTAGAGTATCATACAAGACTGTTCAGAATAGACCTTTAGCAGATTCTGAAAGAAGTAGTATTACATCAGGATTGTTAGATACAATAAATGGTTACCCTATTAACCCAACAATATACAATATCCAATTAGTTCAAAGCGTTACTTCTGCTGTTCCTTTGATTCAATTCCAAGTATTGACAGTTGATATAAAATTAGCCACAGATCCTGATAGCTCCTACTCCTCTGCTACATTTAATACTGATATTGAAGATGTTCTTATCCTAGCAGAAGCTGATGTGTATTTCAACCAAATTGTATAAGGGATCCTCGTATGGCATTAAAAGATATTGACCATATACAAATAAAAGAAAACTTCGTACAAGAAGGTCTAGATTATCTCCCTGAAGCAATTCAAAAACCTAACATCCAAAAAGTTTTACAGATAGACTTAGAAAGATGGAAAGTTATTGATGATACACTGTACCAACTAGCTGTTAGACGGTTGTTATCTGAAGCAACAGGAATATATCTTGACGACATCGGGGCACGTTTCCAGATATATCGTAACGGTTTAGATGACGATGACTATAGAGCGACATTGTTCCTAAAGACAGGTGAAGCACAAAAGCATGGAGCTCGTTCTGATATTATCAACGTATTGTATCAACTCCTTGGAAGTGAGTCTGTATTTACATGGAAAGGAGATAAGTATCGTTTTGATATTGCAATAAGCTCTCCTTGTTTTAATCTTGCAACTACGGCAGAGGATGTTGCTGCATTAATGCCTTTAATTACAGATCTACGAATTGTAGATGGTATAGGAGTCCCCTTTGTATTTGATGGAGATGACGATGGGGAAGGTTTTGGAATATCTAATGATACAAGCCTTCAACCAGAAGGTGGAAGATTAATGTTTACCTCGTATAAATCATCTTATGATATATAATAAGGAGAAATTTTGGCACAACCAACAAACCCCCTGATCGTGTGGGCAAGTGATGATGTCATTTTGCCAAATGCGCAAAGACCAAACAGAGCTTTACCTCCAGAATCTTTAATTCAAACAGGTTGGGATTTATCTCAAAAACCTGCTGCTGATGAGTGGAACTATCTCCTTAATAATAACGGGCAGTATATTAAGTGGTTGATAGAAGAAAAAATAAATGAGTTTCTAAAGAAATCTGAGAACCTTAATGATCTTGCAAACAAGGCTACAGCTAGAACCAATCTTAGTGTTTATAGCAAAGCGGAAGTAAATAGTAAAACAATTTCTGCCGGAAATGGACTGACAGGGGGTGGAGATCTAAGTGCTAATAGGACAATCTCTATGGGCACTCCAAGTACAGTTGGCCCAGCCACTTCCAACACTGCTTCTGGAACTACACATACTCATGCCTTGGACGCAACAGGTAATGTTGCCGTTCTTACTGGATATTTGAATAACGGGGGTACAATACCGTTGCCATCTGGTTATACAGAGGCCCAATGTAAGTACACTGCATTTCCTGCAACTATAGGAGCTACTACAGCAGATGGAGACTTCTCTGTTACTCTTTCAGGTAGAGTTGTATCCATTACTGTAGATGGTGTTACCTCTGCTACGTCTAGTGCTGGGTACATTATCATAGGAGTTAAATAATGTTCTATATTTTTAATGCTGATGGTAATCTAGTAGGGACATCTGACTATGAACCAAACCTTGAAGATTTGCAAACAAGAAATGAATATTTTACAGAAAGTAATCAGGATTTAGTTTTCAATAGAATTATTGGTGGTAAATATGGTGGAATTTATGAGATTGTAGAAACACCGGAAGAGATAACTCAACGACAGACTACTAAAATTGTATCTCAGCGAAATAAACTTTTAACTAAATCTGACTGGGTAGTAACTCGCCATCTAGAAGAGAAGATGACAGGAAAAGACCACACCCTCTCAGAAGAACAATTTGTTGAGTTTCTGAACTACCGCCAAGAACTTCGTGATATAACTGAATTGGAAAATTTTCCGTTTATTTCTTTACCTGAAACACCTAAATTTCTGGAGTAATCAATGCCAGCAGAGATAATCTTTACAGTAGGAAAAGCCTTATGGTTCCTATTGACTGCCGGGGTAAGCTGGCTTTTAACACAGTTGTGGGGAGATTACAAAGAGTTTAAAAAGGATGCAACAGCTAAATATAATGAACTCAATCAGAAGTTTGTTAAACTTGAAGCGATGGCTGTTACTCAGGATAAATTAGATGAAACTCTTGACAGAAAAATGGGACCAATCAAAGACCAGATAACGAGATTAGATAGCAAATTAGATACTAAACTAGATAATATTATGAATGAAATTAAAGAGATAATCAAAGATCAGAACAGAAGATAACATAAGATAAGGAGGTATTTCATGGTAAGCTTCCTTATTTACTTATTCTGTTTCTTAGTATTATTTTTTATATCAAAACAAGAATATAAGGCATTGTGTTTTATTTTAGTATCTCTCACATCTGTTCAAGTGGTATTATCTTATTACACAAACACAGAAAGGATACATGATATTTTATTTTATTTAGTATCCTTATCTTTTATTGATTTAGTGATGGTACTTTGTTGCATAACTAACCTCATAAAATTAAAACAGTATGATTTGCGCATATCAAGTGTTGCATTAGTTTCTGTATTTGGCACATTGCTTTGTATATTTGATTATTATGATTTTTATTATTTTCAGTATGCGCCTCTGTTTATAATGGAGTATTTATATTTCTCTATCAAACCACAACAAAAATTCAATCCTATATTTTATATTTGTTCTTTACTATTAATAGTTCCCCATATGATTTCATAAATGATCAATTATATAACATAATAACTACAATAGCAAATATAATGTAGTAATAATACTTATATACCGCACCAATCTAAGGTAACAAATAATGAAAATATCAGATTTATTTACTGACCCCACAGATAACAGATTATCCCATACAAAAATATGGAATCATATTGGATTATTGTGTATGACTATTATGTTTTGTTGGTATTCTTACCATTTTAAAATTGATGAATGGTTGTTGTTTGCCTACGGGTTTTTAGTAACACATCAAAATATGTTGGGGAAGTTTTTAAGTTTTAGATTTGGTACAAATATACCGCAAAACAACTTACCTGTTGGTCAGAAAGAAAAAGAGGAGCAGTAACTATAATGGCAATGACGTATAATCAAGCTGTTGAGCAGACAATTACCGCTGGTGAACAAATCCACCAGATTGTCAATGGTACAGCAACAACCGAAGTTACTGTAGAAGATGGTAGCAAGATTCCAAGCATTCGTAAAGCGCTTCTTGATAATTTTTATTTTAAAGACCCAATTGCTTGGCAAGTAGGCCAGACCGAAAATGTCTTTAATCAACTCCGTCAGTTTACAGATGGAAGTTGGTGGTATACACCTAGCGCAACAGCAAGCAACCCGATCTCTATGGGAAGCACTCCGGTCGGAGACCCTTTGTGGCAGATTTATGATTTTGATGCCATTGGGAAGTTAGTACCAAGGATTGATGAAGCCCTGCGAAGAAGTTATGCTGAGGCCGGATACAACGTTGTGGGGACGTTCCGTGCGGGGTTCACACTCGTCAATGCGAATGATGTTGGGATCGACGAGGTTACAGGGCGTGGGTTCACAGGGCCGGCTGGGGTTATTGCCGCTGGGACTAATCCGACGAGCGGGGGATTTGTTGATGTGAGTAATCAGTTAGGGGTGGTGAAATCGGCGGCTGTAGCATACAACTTGGATGTGTCTAAGGGAGGGTTGTATGTGCCGGGGATTATTCCAGCAGCGAGCGATAGCTGGTATGTATACAGAAACAAAATAGTCACAGGCTCAACCAACGCATTACCAGCAGTTCCAGCGTTCCCTTTTTACTTCGTTAGAGAAAACCGTACAATTTTACTTGATGATTACATAACGACGTTTGGTGCTGAATCAAAGGATGATGTTATAGATTGGCAGTACGCTATCAATGCCGCCGCCGCAAACAGAGATGCGGGATTTGGTGGTATGATTAAGATGCGTGGCGGCAGAGATTACACAGTTGAATCCGATGAGTTTAATCTGCCTTTGGGTGTCGGATTCATTGGGCCTGATGGTTGCGTTTACGGTGGTGGTATAAAATCCGCAGCTGTTTTTTACATCAAACATACTCCGTCAACATATATCTTCTCAACGTCTGGTGGAAACACATTCAAAAATGTCGGTGTGTGGTATAGCCAGCAAAACTGGGGCGCACCCCTAACCTCAGCGTTGGATATGGGGTCATTTATCCGTCTAGGCAATCAGTTTGGAAACGGTGCGTATGGGAGCCTTGAGAACTTTTCAGCCTCCGGGAATAGCCGGATAATTGAGAGAAACCAAGGCGGCAACCATGCTTTTGAATATTGGACGATCGAAAGAGTGGCAGTGTCCGCAACGCCTCATGGTCCAGTCTTTGACGTGCCACTGGCAACTGACCTGTATACGTTCCGAACGCTGCATGTGAACAGTAACATAAACTCATCCTATGCACTTCGTTACGGAGCAGATAAAAAATACACCACCGCAGCCCTTTCAAAGAGTAACATTAACGCAATCGTATTCAAACTTGGCAGGTCTGACGGCGGGACGCTTGATGATGTGCTGACATATGGAATGCCATATGCCGTAGTTGCTGGGTCTTCTAATCTTGACGCTGTGGTTACAGATGCGGCCAGTGCGACGTTTTTGAATTGTACGTTTGACGTGTGCTCCCGTCCGGTCACAATCAACTGCCCAACTGGGGCTTTCGGGATGAAGTTTGCAGATTGTAGCATTGTGGCATCCCCTGCCGGAGGGGACTCCGACCAAGTTGTTGTGACGTTGGGAGCGTCGGCAAAAGAGCATTTCATCCCGTTTAACAGTTTGAAAATGCAGTTTGCCGCAGGTGTAACGTCTAAATTCGCAGAGTCTAACTCTAGCTCATCAGGCAACCGTATGTTTGTGTCGGGCAGCCAGTTGTCCGCATGTGCTGTGATTGGGCTATCGCTCGGCTCGAATAAGCTGTTTGTGGATAACTGCCTAAACAACCTGACTGAGGTTAGTGTGAATGAGGTGAAAACTCCAGCAAGCAAATCGGTAGCCTTGCTTGGCGGGAAAAACATTATGTTTTTCCAGACAGTTGTGATTGACGTTGCTTCTGGTGCTAACTTCGGTAGCAAGGTGATAGCATGGGACAAGACCGGAATGACCGGAACCCCAACCGTTGCTATCATAGGAGCTGGGTGCGGAGCAGGTTTTACTAACTACACAGCTGCATCAGCTACGACGTTCAGCGTCACAGAAACAGGATGCGTAGTCAGGGGTATAGCAGCATCAAATGCGACATCAGCATCTACCATCACTGTGACACTGCTCGTTGTTGCATACGACACTACCGGTTTGCAGTAAACAAAAAGAGCTGTTTTGTTTGCGTGGTACAAGCCTCTCAATCGAGGGGCTTTCCTTTATGCATCCGTTCAACAATTGCCTTTACAGCGATTACACCGTATACAACGCAACAGAACCCACCTTTCTGCTGCGTTTTAGCTCTACCAGTGCGAATGGATGGGTCTGTAGCGTCCGATGCAGTATCACGTAGTCTGAAACGCCTGAACGCATTAGGGAGTCCCTGTGTTGTGGTGAGAATACGCCTTCGGTGGTGACGTGGAACATTGCTAACTCTGGCGTGTGGGGGTGTTAATTGCTGTCTTACATCCAACATGTAGACGAGAAGCGTGTTAATAAATTAATAATTAATATGTGTCCCCTTATATGCCCTATAGTGGTTTTACAAAACATCAAGAACTTTAAATACATACAAATAAGGCTCCCATTGGGAGCCTTTTCTTTTATCTACAACTATAAATTTTATTATAAATCAACAACTTACTCAGAATGGAATATCTGAGTCCCAATCAAGCTCGGGTTCATGTTTAGTCTCTTTAACTTCAGAAACTACTTTTTCAGTTTTAACCTTATTTTCTTTCTTATCTTGAATCTCAGAATTTACATTCTTTAGATCTTCTTCAGCTCGACACATTTCATGGAACATTTGTTCGGCAACTTCAATATAACTGTTAATGTCTTTTGTGAATTGGGCTGCAATTACAACACACTGACCTACACGAGCCCCGAGAGCATAATCATCTAGTTGTGTGTATTGTTTTGCAAGCTTATCACGAAGTTTATCTACTTCAGGAAGAACTTGTTTAGATGCAATAGCAACAACATCTGTATAACTATTTGTAAAGTTTTGTGCAACAGTCAATGCATTACCTAAACGAATAGGTAGAGATTTATCGACTTGTTGTTTCTTAACTTCTTTTGGAATTTCTTGCTGAAGAATCTTGAAAGTGTTCATATCAATATTTTTGAATTGTCCTGCATATTCAAACTCTACTTGCATCCCCTCTTTAAGAACAACATCACCAACTTTTACAAATTTTTCATTGTGTAATCCAAGCCCGTAGAAGTTGCCGTTATTGATAATGCTGATAGAGTTCCTACGAGCCTTGTCGTTATATTTAACGAAAAGTCGTTCAATGACACCTTTGAATTTTTCCATAATAATCTCCTTTTAACGTTTATGTTCAGTTATGTAATTGTAGTTCTGAATAATTACATTTGTCAAGCTCTTTATTTAAAACCCTTCGACATTCTGTATCAAAACATTCATTTGTCCAGTGTAAATGATGTTGGAAGTTTTGTTGTCTAAGAATTTCGTGGAGTTCTTGTTCATAATCATATATTTCTTGATGTGTTGCAGTAAAGATTCTAAGTTTCATGATATTTTTAATTCCGGAACATGCCGGTTTTCTTAAATCTTTAATTCGTTCATCAACATTAAACGACCTACCAACTTTAATATATTTATCGTCAAAATTTAGAACATACAAATAATCTTGTTCGTATTTTCTTTCTGGGTAATATCCATTTCCGTTGTTATTTTCACCTATTTCTTTTTGTTTTTCTTTCCAACACTCCTTACACCTTCTCCTATTATTTACAAAATTATTGTAATTTGTTTCTTGTACCCCATGTTTTGGGCATTTGTATCTGAATACGGTTTTTATTGCTCCTTTGTATCCAATAATAAAACCAGTAACATCATAGCCCATTTCTTTACAGATGTCAATACATTTTTGTAATGCTTCTTGTTCTGTTGGTCTGTATTTGTTGGAACACTTAGGACAACCGCTACCACTATTAATAACACTATCAATACTTGCTGTCCACTTATGGCCATCTTTTAAACACTCTAGATTTAATTTAGTAGTGTTTCCATGGAATGCCTCGGCAAAACTGTGCACGATAAAACGATCTTTTGTTACCCTACGAGCAAGAATCAAATATTGAAAAGGTTCCCATCTTACATTTTTACCACAACCGCAGGGTTTAATACCCTTAATTAAATTATACTTAGTACTAACAAAATAGCCATCAGGAAATAATTCAGGGTCTTGTGAACAGATTTTGCAAGTCACTTTAAAAAGTATGGCGTTACCCTGCTTTCCTTCAGTACCTATGATTTTATAATTACCATCTGGTGACTCCCACTCTGTAAACTCTTTTATGACTTTTTCGCTAATATCTTTAATCATTTTCCCTACTGAATTTATCTGAACCATTAAATTTATCTGCCATCTATTTTCTCTCCTTTATTTAATTATTACAGCAACACAATTTCAACAAGGTCTGATTCTTCATAACCTGAATCAACAGCTTCTTGAATAGAAGCCATATAACCGTCAATTGTACCACGATCGTATTCTTCTTTAACAACAGCAACCACTTGCGGGCTCATAGATTCTTCCGGTGTTTGTCCATGGTCACAATAACTATAAACTTCCAAATCTTGTGGCATTTGTTGAAGCAATTCAATCATTCGTGAAACTTTCATGTATTTTCTCCTTTATTTAATTTAAGCGGGATTTCTCCCGCTTATCCACATGTTACAACACACTTAATTTAAAATCAAACTTTCTTTTCGTATTCTTTATATTCGTCAAGAACAATCTTGAACATATAAGGGTGGGTGAATTTCAACCCATCGTCCTTCCCTTCCATCGCTTTCTCAGAGAAATATACATCACCAACTGCACCAGATGCAAAGAACATTTGTGATGTCAGATTATCACCTTGACGATTATAGACTTTTGGACGAAGAATCATATCCATAAGGTCATCTTTCCACAGCTCCATAATCTCACCTTTTTTGTTAGGACGAGAAGCTTTGACACTCATACTAACTTTGAATTGCTCATCTTGATCTGGGAACGGGACTTCCATTTTGAATCGACGTTCAATATCTTCATTTTCAATCTCCTCGATAGACAGCTTGCTGTATTTCTTGCTAAGTTCTTTCTTAGTTGCTTTATCTACAAAGAATTCTACTTTGAATACCTTATCGCCGCTGCCTACTTTAGAAGTGGGAAGCTTAAGTTGAATAGAGCCAAACTTGACTCCACGGAGTACATTATATTCTACATCTTTGTTTAGAACTTTGCACATTTCTTTTTCGATTTTAGACATTAATTGTCTCCTTCTTTGTTGTTAATTTAAATTGTTGTTTAGTGGGTTCCAGCCCAGCCCTCTTCCGGTGTGCCGACAAGATAATCGCCAGTTATTTTAACAGGTAGATTCATCATCTTAGCTGCTTGCTCTATACAACCAACAACCAATTCACCAACTTGAGAATACACTGCATACCAAACACCGTCTATAAGCTTGGGTTTGCCAGCAACTTGTTTACCTTCCATTCTATACTCTTTTGCTTCCTCTTCACTATCAAAAGGTACCAGAGTAACAAACTCTTTAGGTACTTGCATCTGGTACTCATCCAAAAGTTCAAGTTAGTCGCAACACCAACCCCGTTCTCTTATGAACTGCTGTACGGTTTCCCGCAAGATCGGATCATATCATACTCTACTCCCTTGAGTAGAATCTTCCCATTTCGGTGCATCCTTCGCTTATGTCACCTACTCTACTCGATTCTCACAACAAATGCGGTTGTTGCTAATCTTTCGATGATCTCTGAACTTTGAGCTACCATGAATAATTTTTAGAGATGTGGGTCCAGTTCTGCCTTCTTTTTATGGCCCTTACGCAACCATAATCAAAACCGAGATCCCTTATCTCGCAAGACGTATAGCCAGACTGTAATAACAAACAAATCTCTAAAATATCTGTTTCAGAATTAACACATCGCGCATTGTTCACACCTACAGCCGACCTGTTTTTGAGAGTGTAAGAATGCCCAATATTGTCGCCATGTGTAACCCATCTAAGATTACTTATTTGATTGTTCTGTCTATCACCATCGATATGGTCTACATCCGATAGGTTATTAGGATTAGGGATAAAACACTCGGCAATTAACCTGTGTACTGCTTTTGATGTTCTTTTACCATCTATACTAACAGCCACTATTAAGTAATCTTTCCCGTTGTTGTGAGATGACAACCTCTTGCCATATCTATTAAATACAGACCCATCTTCACAAACCTTATAACCATCACCATATTCTCTACTATTCATAATAACCCCTTAGCTGCTGATTGACATATATTGATACTCAGTTAATATGATAACATATTTTGTTGAAATATTCAATACTTAGCTTTCCAGCAATTAAAGAAGTTTTCATCTATGTGTCGCCACATAGTGCCACAATTTTATTTATGGTAGTAAATAACTCTGCGCACACCTTTATCATACAATCCTGTACGGACAAGTTTTAAATGCAACAGTATCCCTACAAGATCAAACAGGCAAGCACCGCCAGATTGTTGATAGGCATTCAACAAGCTATGTTTTGAACGTGTCCAAATCTTTCTACCATCCATAGCTGGGATATATTTCTTTCCTGTTGCTTCCCAGAAGTTCTCCAACCATTCCTTTCTACCTTTCAATCCGGGGTTATTATCCCAAAAGGCATCAATTACTGCTTGAGCTCTGTCTTGACTGATACCTAACATAACAGATATCTTTGTAGCCTGTGCTCCGTACATAATACCGTAGGTAACTCCCTTACCATCATCACGAGTTACTTCCCTTCCTGCTGCTTCAGAGTACGCCAAGGCGTTTCGTGTATGTGCATCTCCAGATTCCATAATTTCTAGATAGTAACCGTTATCAAAAGCATAAGCACCTGCCGCAGCAATCATACCTTCTAGGTTACTACCATCAATACCAATCATAAAACAATTTTCTGGAACTGTCCACAACTCTCTCATTTCCTTACCGAGCAAAACAGACTTTTTAGGTTTGGGCATATTAGCACAAACACTATGTTTCCTACGGTTTGTGTTGGTTATTCCGTTAGCCCTTGCCGGAAGTTTGCCATCCTTTTCAAGTCTTGGATGATTAAGCAGTCCTGTTTCCTTTTCGTCGTCTAATGGTTTCAAAACAGATCTACGGTTTCGTAGACTTAGCCACTTAACAATTTGTTTTGCCAACTCACCTTCAACCCTTTCCAAGTTAGGGCACAAAGTTCCCCGTGCATCTTTTAGTTGTGGAGATGTAGGCAATCCTCTTGCTTTGCGCCTCAACAACCTAAAAACACCATCGGCATCTGAATTCCATTTTGCTTTTGTAATCCCTAATTGCTTAAGGATATACTCAAAGTATTCCGTTTCTGGTAGTTTTGCAATGTATTCAGAAACTAACTTATCAACTTCAGCTTCCGGTCTTTGCTTTTTAAACTGGTCTTTTGTTACATCCTTCAACCTCCAAATGGTAGGAACCCAACCAGCCTCTCTTACCAAATACCTCTTGATATCATCCTGATTTGACAGCTTCATATCTTCCATCAAAAGCTCTGGCATCTTGCCAGTATTTAAATCCTCCTTTGCCCTTAATAGTAAATCATCAGGCAAAGGTTTTGGTACAGGTTCAGATAGTTTTTTCCTAATAAAATCTGGCATATCTTTTACATCGGTTATACCAAACTTATTACAAAATGTCTCGCCAGTTTTACTAAGACTACCATCACCTTTGAATGCCTTTTTTGGTGGTTCAACATAATCAAAGGCTTTCATGTTTACAGGATATCCAAGCTTGATTAACCATTTCCAACCAATACTGCTAATCTCTCCTGAACCTTCTGCAAAGGGTTTTGCTGGAAAACTTGGCTGTTTGGATTTTGCAACAGGTTTTTTAGGAAGTTGTGGCTCTACAAAGGCTTCAATTTCCGCCATCATCAAATCAATTCTTTCTAGCAAAATCTCAGCTTTGTCTTTTCTAAAAACAACACCCTGAAATTCTTGTTCTGCCATCAAGAAGTCAGCCAACATATTTCTACGAAGTGCATTCTTCCAGTTTATTTGTTTGTTGCCGGTTGGTGTTGACCCTTCTGAGAGCATGAAATCTTCTTCTCCTCTCATACTTGCCTCTTGCAAAAGACGAGTCCAAACCATTTCATTAATCAACACGTCTTCCCAAACACGATCAACATAAGTCCACAAATCTTGATTGCGCCAGTCATCAATTTGAACTTTCTTATTGGCTACACGATAACCCCAAGCCTCTAATCCGTGACCACCAACAGTCTTCATTTTGCCTGTAACAGGGCATTTGACTTTCATAGGACAACCATCAGGTACAGGTCGGTCAGGATAAAGGCATCGACTCATGGACAGCGTATCAAACAAAGCAACAGGTTTGTCATTTATTGTACCACGACATTCCTTATCTTTAAACATATCGTACTGAATACCAAACATCTTCTTTAACATTGGAAAATCATAAAAGAACGAGTTATGACATCCAAGACCTAAAGGTTCGGTAGTTAACCAAGCTGACAATTCTGAAAAGTCAAGTATCTTAACATTTGCACCCTTAGACTCAACGAAATTAACTGCCTGTTGGTATTGTGGATGTGAGAAATCAAGAAATAATTTCCAATTGTCCTTTCCAAACTCTTTAAACAGTCCGCAATGCACTTTAGTAACTTCTTCTAGGAGTCCGTTAGCCTCCCAGTCAAATATAAACAAACCTTTCAAATTACCTCCTGCTCATCAAGGTTAAGTATCTTATCACTTCACTCATGACGAGTAAAGCAATTAGAATTTAAAATCTACATCTTCCGCCACCGTTGTCGTAGATACGAATGAGGGGTTGCTTGGCATGGTTGAAGGTCTTGCTGCATACCAATCCTTCAATGTCTGATACTCACCCTCTAGAAACCCTTCAGGAGGCTCTAGGTAGTCTCCAGTATCAACATCATAAAACACTGGGAACTTACCTGATCTTCCGTGCTTTCGGTCGTCAAGAACAACAAAATAACTTGTGTTTCGTTCCTTTGGTGTGAGCTCTGGGTCTTTGTTTCGTTGTATGCCCAGCATGTAGTATGTATTCCTTTATGTTCAGCTACGGTCGTTAATCGTAACCCGTGGATTATGTTATCTCAACATTAACTCACAGCTCATAGCTTTCCTATAAGAGCAGACTATATCATCATCCAATATTTCATTGGAGTTTACTGTTTCGGGACACTTGCCCCTACTTCCTTTCGGAATAGTCGTTGAACGTCTTAGCTCGCTTATTTCTTTTGTTATCAAAAGATTTCCATATGTATTTGGAAGATAGGTTTACCCAATCTCTCCTAGATCTTATATTTAGTAGTTGGCAACGTGTAACCCTGAAATCACACATATTTAAAATTTTGTTTGTTGATTTACCTTCTTGCAACAACTCACAAATAAACATCACTTGCTCATCTGTTAGTTTAGAGTTCGGATGTTTACCATGCCTCGGTAGTAATCCAACTCTTACAGAATGTTCTATGTTTTCTTTGTTTGTTACCCATTCAAGATTGTCAACAGTATTGTTATGTTTGTTGCCGTCTTTGTGGTTCACTTCTGGTTTGTTATCTGTGTTCGCAATAAAGGCTTCCGCAACCAGTCTATGAATATATGCAGGAACTCTTTTATTGTTTATACGGATATTAACTACCAGATATCCAGTCTTCGATTCCGACTGTTTTAGATATTTGTTTGTGAACAGACTAAATACATTACCTTTTTCATCCACTAAGTACATAGGATCGCACGTTTCTTTTAATACCATAAAACTACCTCAAATATTATTGTGTATAGTATATTATAGCATTAAACGCATCATAAGTCAAGTTAATTTCGCTGCTGATTGCCCAATCCTTCTGATTTTCAAACCTTGTTGGTTGCAAAATGGCAACTGAGTTATTTTATAACCCACCGGAATTCTCCGGCAATTTTCACGATTATCTTTACAGATTGCGTTGTGGTTCAGAAAGCTCTAAGGGTGTTCCAGCAATTAAGTAAATTTTAAATGCGCCATAATATTAACGCATCATTGCTCGGCTACCTGCAAACTGAGCAGATTGGACTTGTCCTCCAAACTCGTGCGGAGCACCAGACTCCGGTTTATTCAAATGACAAAAGCAATAGTATGTGAAACCTAAATCTTTTGCCATCTTAGAGATTTCATCGCTAAATCGCTCAAGCTCTGTATTGGCCTCCGATGCTGACAACCCCTGTACCAAGCGAGTAATCGGATCGATTATAATATCCTCAGCACCCTCTACCAAAACGGCATGACGGATTGCACCTTTAACCTCGTCCCAAACAGCACGGCCATAGTTAGAATAATAGATGATGTTATCACCAACTGCATCAGTTGCAGCCATCAATTCTTCTTGTTTGTAGTATCCATAATCACCTTCACTTCGTGGATTACCCCAGACATCTACATAACCACCACCTTCAACAGGGATCAGTACCTTTTCAGCATTAGTAAATTCTTTGTGGTTAATCTTACCGGCTACTTTTTTACAGGTTACATCATTTTCTTCTTCAAATTTGAAAACACCAACCTTTCTTTTCTCTTCAACAATAATATGTTCAATAAGTTGGTTTACGAATTCACTTTTCCCCATCTTCACACCAGCACCGACAAAATAACCCTCTCCTTTTCTTCGTCCTAGTGTCATTTTTGTCATCGTGGCCCAAGGCCATGCCTTTCCTAATTTAGGGATTTCATGGGCTTTTTCTCTGAACTGATCATAAGTCCTGAAGCCTTCTGGGATGTATTCAACAGGTTTCATAGCTGCCCAGTACAACTGCTCTGACATACCTTGTTTGATCATGTCACAAGGATCAAAATCATCAGGCAAATCCGCAACTTTAATCTTAGGCATCAAAGAATAGACAGCAGCAACAGCATCTTTACCTTTCATTATCTTCTTTGCTTTTTCTTCTTCTGTTGCCTTGTCAGCATCAAATGCAAGAATTATTTCATCAAACTTACCAATAAATTTTTGGTTTGATTTCTGTCCTAGATTCTGAACTGCATTAGCAGTACCATTACTGATTGATAGGACTGTTGGGTTTGCTTTTGGATAACGTTCTTTGATTGTCTGCCAAAGAACTGCACAATCATATTCACCTTCTGTGATCCACAGCTTCTTCCCTCCTGTCTTGTTACCACTTGTTTGACCAAATAGGTCACAAGCTACACTCTGGAATCCAACAGTAGAGAAGTGCATTTTTTGTTGTTTTGGAATTGTCAGGTCACGTTTCTTATACCCAACAATCTTTCCGTCCAATGTATAAGGGAAATAATGTGCCTCTTGTGTGAGTCCATCTTTAGCAGATAGTCGTGTACGGATACCAAAATGCTCTGCTGTCTCTTTAGAAATACCACGTTCAGGGATTGCAAGACAAGGGAAATTTTCAATAAACTCAAGTGATTCTTCTTTGTTGTAACTCACTCCACCTCCATCATAATGTGTTTGTTTTGATTTAGGATTTTTATACCCTTTTTTGTAACCTCCAAAAGATCCCTCCATAACTTAACCTTTCTTTGGGAGTAGTTTTGTTTCGTCCTTCAGAATATTCTGTAATTCTCCAATCAACTTTTCCAAATCAATAGATACTGCTGAGACTGTATGCGAGTCATTTATGACAGTGATATTTGTAAGGATTTTACCCTTATGAATAAATGGTTGGAACTCCAAATATTCATCAAGACCTGTATGGTGTTGGTTAATTTTGTATGATTTGCTTACGGACATAATAATCTCCTTAATTGATTTACATATACTTCTTCACATGGTCAACAACATATTGATCCACAACAATATCCTTAACTGTTAATCTCCTAATAATCTTCAAACTATTCAAATCACGACACCTAGAAACAGCAACATACAGCATACTGCTACCAAACAATGGATAGTGGCCTAATTGCAAATCTACTTCACCAAGAGTCATCCCTTGTGAACGATGTATACTGATTGCTGCGCCAAGTCTCAAGGGGATTTGAGTATAAGATCCAACAATCTTTTCTCTTACTTTACCAGATACATCAACAAACAATTCGTAATTGTAGCTTGTTTTTGGTTCAAAATCAATAATCATTCCATTGTCCAACTCTACAGTCACAGAGTTTCGATTGATACGAAGTACAGTACCACTTGACCCGTTTACATATCTTTCTTCTTCATCATTGATTGTTGTTAGTACACGACAACCTACTTTCAACTCTACAATCTTAGGTGATGGTTCCTCTTTGAAGTCTCCCTTGACAACAGCTTTAAATATTTTAGACTTGCCAGAAATGTTTGTCAAATGATACTGATTATGTTCATCAACTGTCTTGTTTGTTGGAGCTAGAACAACAGGATTGTTCAGCGCCTTATCTGTATTATAGCAAACATCATTAAGATATTCAACAATCAATTGCTTATTTTCACCAAGTCTCAGAAAATCCAAGATTTTTTGTTGTTCTGAATCTGATTGCCTAAAATTTTGTGTCAATACAACAGTTTTAAAATCGCCATCTTTGTATGATTGAGAATCAAAAGCATAAGGTGAGTTATAGTGTGGTTGCATAATCTTTCTGTCGCTGTCAGTAACAACTGGAGCAAGCTGAAGATAATCACCAGTCATAATAACTTGCAGGCCACCAAATGGTTTATCTTTATCTCGATACTTCCTAAGTGTCCAGTCCAACTCACTGATGCGATCCACGCGACAAGCTCCAATTTCGTCAATCACTAACATCTGAATTTCAGGAGATCTTAGAATTGCAGCTCGCTCTTTCTTTAAGTTGCGTTTAAGTGTAACACCTTCAATAAACGGCTCTAAAGCCAACCCAAATGTCCTGTGAAGCGTTTGACCGCCAACGTTAAGGGCACTACTGCCAGTGGGGCCAACCTTCAGCATACAGCCACTGAAGAAGTTTGAGAGACTGTTAATAAGTGTACTCTTGCCTCGTCCGGCACCACCTAAGATTTCTACATTGTGTCCAGACAGAATTGCATCTAATGCATCATCAGTTGTCAAGTGCAATCTCCATCATAATAATAGATTCCGCCCGTATTAATTTCCCCAAAACTCGCTTCATACCTAGAGTCTTCAATTTCCATGCAACGTAAGTACTGATTCAGTTTATCTCGAACTTCTCGGTCTAGCAATTGTTGTTTGTATCCTTCTGATGCAACAAGATCTCCGTTATCATGATACACTTCAAGATTTAGAATATCAAGCCCGCCATAAAAGTCAAGATCTGAACAATCATTGTTATAATCTGGTTCTTGGTAACTGACTTCTGCCTCAACAGATAATTCCTCTTCCAGCGAGAAAGAGTAAAAATTAAAATCGATAAAACTCATATTAAATATCCTTTACAAACTTGTTAAATTCTGAATTTTGAATCCATAAGCGTTGGTGTTCAAGTTCTACCAACCTATCATAACCTGTTTCTGTCAAAACGCAAAGTTTAAAATCACCAGCAACACTAAACTCAGAACCATCATCCATTGACCAAACTTTCCCATTTTCTCTTGTTGCAAGCTCAATACCTTTATTCTTATTAAGGCAAACAATATACCCGTCAGGTCGTTGACCCCAACCAGACTCATATTCTGTTACTGATGCAACATATCCTATATGTTTTGTCATATTAATCTTCCTCTTTTTATGTGATAACTTCTTCTAATTTACAATTGTCAAGTAATTTATTCAAAATATACTGACAATCATTTTCAAAACATTCCATACTCCAACCCACATAATGTTGGAAGTTACGTTCACGAAGTTCATTATGTAGTTCTTGTTCAAAATCATATATTTCTTGGTGTGTTGCAGTGAAAATTCTTAGTTTTATAATATCTTGAATTCCAGAATCTTTTTGTAATTCCCCTAGTATTCGTTCAACATCAAAACTTCTACCTACTTTGATAAATTTACCATCAAAATCTAAAATATACAAGAAGTCTTGTTCATCTCTTCTTTCTGGGAAATATCCGTTGCCATTTCCTAACTCTTTTTGTTTGTCTCTCCAACAACCACTACAACGGCTTCCGCTATGAACAAAATCATTATAACTTATATTTTGTATTCCATGTTTTGGGCAAACATATTCAAAACGAGTTTTATGTGCACCTTTATATCCATCAACAAAACCTACAACATTGTAGTCCATTTCTTTACATATATTGATACATTTTTGCAGTGCAATGTGTTCTGGTGTTCTCCTCTGTTCTGCTGAGCTTATATCTCTACACTTCGGACAACCACTAAAGCTATTAATAACGTGATGAACCCTTGCAGTCCACTTATGTCCGTCTTTCAAACACTCAAGGTTTAGTTTTGTCTTTTGATTTCTAAATCCATCAACAAAACCATGAACAATAAAAAGGTCTTTTGCTGTCCTTCGGGCTAATATCAAATACTGAAAATCTTTCCACCTTACATTTTTACCACAACCACATGGTTTAATACCTCTAATCATACTGCCTTTAACGCTAACGAAATACCCGTCTGGAAATAATTCAGGGTCTTTGGAGCATTCAGTACAAGTTACTTTGAATACTGTATTAGTGCCCTGTTTTCCATGAATTCCTATAACCTCTAATTTTCCATCTGGACTTTTCCAGCCTATAAAATCTTCAGGTTTTTCTCTTTTCTTTTTATTATTAACTTTCATTTTTTAACCTTTTAATTACATTTTTATTCAAATACCATAATATCACACGTCATTTACAAACTCTACCAAGTACAATTCACTTGTTAGTTTCTTGCTTGTACGTTTATTATACTGCAAAGAGATACGATCAACAATACGTTTTTCAGCTTTCTTTTGTCGTTCTGCCTGAGAGATAAACCATTCTCCTACCTTAGGATTTGTATTGTGATTGTATTTATATTGCATCTCTTCTAGTGAAATGTTGTGAGTCACGTTCCAAGTGTCATGGTCATAACCAACAAAACCTTTACGTACATCTCCATCAACAGCCTTATAACCAATGCTATTTGCAAAAATATTCAGCGCAATAACTTGGATGCTCAGGGAATCAATCTTGCCTTCTTCCAGAAGATGTTGAAGAAGATCTCGTTCTTGTTTAATATCCATCTTATTTGTTCTCCTTGGTTTGTTTGATTGCCTTTATAATGTCTTCTTTGATGACATCCAACACAATAATAAGTATACTGGCTATTGTACACATTCCACTAATAACGAAAGATCCAATTACACTATGAATAATACTCATAACAACCAGAAGGCCGAAAGGAACCCAGATGTTCATTATTTATTCTCCAGTTCTTTAATAACCATTTTAAACCGTTTAAGTGCCTTGTCCATCAAATTGACATGAGTATACGTATCTTCTCCTTGATACCACTCAACGATACTAACATAGTCTTTCAAAGAAGGGTACGTAATGATCCAAATAGTGCTGTCAGAGTTTTGTGTAGTAAATATTTCAGAACCTTCTCCTTCTTGTTCAGTTAAGAAGTCAACAAGTTCTTTAGGGTATTTATATTCCATTTTATTCTCCTCTACGATTCAAAATAATCCTAAGTGTCTCTGCATAGACTTCTGTCTCAGCAAGTAGTTCTCGTTGGCTCAGAACGTCGTCCACAGCCACATGAAGCAACTTCTTTAGCTTGTCTGTTGGTAGTGATTCCAGATCTGTAGAGTAATCTTTAATTGTTAGTATGTCAAGTTTATTTGTCATTTAATTATTTTCCTTGCGGTGGGATTGACAAGAATACAAAGAATCCTTGGTAAGATGAGGATGTTTCCACAAGAAAACCTCGTTGTTCTAACATCTCAACAAACTCTTTTTGTGATAGTTTTAGTTTTGAAAGATACACTTCAAATCCTTGATTGTTAGAATCAAACTTAGAAAATACAACATCTCTCAGCCAAGAATCTACTGCTTTTTGTTTTTCTTCTGATTTATTCTTAATGTATTCACTCAAATCTTTTGCTGTCAACATAGTTTATTCCCTCCTCAACAGGAATCAAATCTTCATCATAAGTCTTGTATGCGTTTTCAAAACCATTATCCCATTTAACCCAAACCCAACCATCCGGAGATTCTTGGATAGTTTCTGAACAATGCAATGGGTTGCTATCACTTACTCCCCATCGAGAGTTAGTATTAAAGCATACTCGTTGTCCAATGTCAAATTCTTTATTCATATTTCATATCCTCAAGATATTGTAATTCTGCTTTATAGTATTGGATATAACAAATTGTTTCTTGAAGGGATCGTTGTAATTCTTCAGGAATATCATACCCATCTGGATAAGCCAATTTTGTCAAGTCTTGCGTATTAAACTTATTCAAAAATTTCAGTAAAGTATAAAACATTGTTTTTCCTTCATCCTTGCCAAGATAGGTACACTATATACAACTGCACTAGAAGTGCAAGCTAAAGTTTTCTAATTTTTTGTTGACAACACAGATATGTATGGTAAGATTACATCAACTTAAGTAGGAGGGGAATGAAATGAGTAACAAAAATACTAAACTAAAAGGATTGTTTTTGGATGATGAACGTTACCCGCAAGATGTAACTTGGATTCAATATCCAGATAATATTGAGTGGACTATTGTACGTAGTTTCCAAGATTTTAGCCTTGAGTTAGCCCACGGGGATAATGATTACCATATCTACAGTTTCGACCATGATATTCAATCTTATGTTGACGGACGAGAGTATACAGGTTATGATTGTCTCAAGTGCCTTCTGAGTATCGAGACAATGCTTGGTAGCAAACTTGACAATGCTCAATTTTTCTTCCATAGTCAGAACCCAGTAGGTAAGAAGAATATGGAAAGCTACTATAAAAACTATGTTAAATTCATCAAGGAACAAAACTAATGTGCAAGAAGTTACCAGAACAATGTAAAGCTGAAGTTAAATGCAAATGTTGCAAAGAAAAGCTTGCAATTGATCAAGAAAATGATAAACTGAATCTTAGCGAGGTAGATAATCACTTCGAGCAACAATATTTTGTTATTGATGTTAAAGGAGAATAATATGAAATTTGAACAAGTGTTTGATATTTACAAGATTACCATTGACCAACCCAGTTTAGAAATTAATGTAATTAATATTGAGAGTAAAGTTGTTTGGATTCACATTAAAAATAATGCAGTTTCTTGGTGCCGGAGATTGCCTGTTGATGGGGCACAAGCTTTTGAACTTGCTAATATGTATCAGGAAGCTTTGGCTCTCACTAACACTAAAAATCTAAGTGTTGACTTGCTCTTGGAACTTGGATATACTTCTACAGAGGAATAATTATGGATTATTTGAAAAACCATTGTTGGTGTTCAGACAGTAACTGGGGTGGCATGTATGATTGCCAAATTATCGTTAACCTGTCTTGTTACGAAGATTACGATAAAGAAGATTGGAACAATCTGTTTACAAAAGAGAGATATTTTAGTCAAGAAGAATATGAAAAAATTAAGAAGATTTATAATGGAAAAGAGTATTATACAGATGACTTTTATCGGAGCATGTCAACAAAAGATATCAATGTCTTGAAACCTGAAGTTTATCAATGGTTACTTGACAATGTTCCAGATTCAGAGGATAATGAAAAGATGTGGTGTATCGGAAGTAGAGACTACTTATTCCAAGACTCATATAGTAGTTTTAGTTTCTTTTTCCAACGAAGAAAAGATGCAATGAAGTTTATTAAAACTTGGAGTATTCACAAGAAACCTGTATACTATACTCAGTACTTCACGGATGTTCGTAAAAAGTTAAATTTTGAAACTATGAAATATGAGGATCGATAAAATGACTCAATCATTCACAAAAGAACAACTTTCCGATATGATTTTTGAATTACAAATGGAATTGAAAGAATTGCAAGACTTGACACATCCAGTCTACATCTTTTGTGATGCGAGTGCAAAGTATAGATATGCTGCTGTTGTGGTTGTTTGTAACGGAGAAATGAAAACATTAAGATTTAGGTGTCAATCGTCGTCAGCACTTGCTGAATTAGAGGCTCTACAAGCTTCTCTATCGCTCGGTAAGACATATTTAATGCTAGGGTACAGGGTAGAGGTTAGAAACGACAATAGAGGTGTTGTATGCAGTTTTACGAGGGCTATTGCTGGACTTGCAAGCAACGTACCTATCTGTAGAAAAATGCTTGACTTTGTACAAGGACGTGGTAATGTATTCCATAGTAAAAATTTGAAGGTTCGGTGGATTCGTGGACATCATGGGTTCAGTCTACAGGAGATTAGTGATTGGCTAACTCGAAATGAATCACTTGACAATTGCACACGTTTTGACTACTTTGACACAGTTAAACATTTTGGAGAATTTATAGATGACTGATTTTGATAAATACAAAGAACTCTATCAGTGTGATTTTAGTAAAGCAATAACTGACGTTTCTGCTACAACTTACTCACAAGCACAGCTGCGACAAAGAGAGCAAGAACACCAATTGCAAAAATTATTTGAATTTATTGAACTATGGAAAGATCATTATGAACTGTTTTGTGATAATTTTAATGCTTATTCTTACACAAAACAAAGTATGCCAGTATGGTCAGAAGGGTATACCGAAAATGGATACCTTAAGCTTACCTATCCTAAATCAGAATTTTACATTGATGAGTTCTTCAATATGGTTCTTAACAAAAGAGCTAAGTTTGAAATTCAAGAGTATCGTAAAAACTATGATTCTGTATATGACACGTCTGGTAGAATTTATCAATATGCTATACAACCTGATCGAAATATTATAATTTCTGGTAACAAATTTACGGTCATTGGTAAAGATAATAACTATCGTTTAGATCTCAAAATGCACGCCGCACTGATTTGTAGTTTGATTGTTGCACTAAGCAACAATTATATTATTTATGATTGGTATAGTAAACAATCAAGATTTAAAGAATTTATTGCCAAAACGGCAAAAGGTCACTATTTTGTTGAGTTTCAAGTTAATAGCCAATATAACAGGGTTCTAATTTCAGGCAGTCAAAACGAACCAAGTTTACGTATTGATATTGATGGAGAGTGGTTATACTTTATCTTACCAAATGAGATTCTACGTATTGAAAATGGTTTACATTACAACCACTTAGATGGTTTATTTGGAAAAGACAGAGAAAAACCATTGACACGAGAAGACATTCAGTTGTATAGTATTGTTAACGAAGGTAGAAAACCGCTGATGTATGATTTTGAATTCTGATTTAAATAAGGAGAAAATGAATGTCTAAGACTCAATGGCTGTACAATACTCGAATTAATACTCGTGAGTTGCCTGAAATGCTGGCACTAGGTAAGCGTCTAAACAAACCTGTCTGTATCCTTGCTCCCTCTGGTGTCGGAAAGACAGAGATTACACAACAATATGCAGATAAAGTGTACAATGGTAACTGTGTAACTGTTATTCTGAGTCACCACGATACAACTGATCTGGTTGGGCAAGGTATCCCTGTCTATGAAGATGGTAAGTTGTTTATGAAGCTTTCTGAAAGTGCTCTTATCCCGATGGATTCAGATTTTGAAGGTATTTTGTTTTTAGATGAGATTACTAATATTGACACACCGATGGCGCACGTTCTTTATCAATTAATCAATGAGCGTAAGTGTGGAGGAAAACCGCTACCTAAAAAGATGCAGATCTGTCTTGCGGGAAATCGTGTGTTTGATAATGGAGCATCCTCTGAAATTCTTGGTCCTTTGGCTAACCGAATGATTATTGTTGAAATGGAACCTGAAGCACAACATTGGCTCGAAGATTATGGAAGTATAGTTAATATCCACCCAGCAATTTATCAATATATTCATAATAATCCAGATAAGTTGTATGAATATGGGAGTGAAGATGATTGCCCTAGTTTTGCGAGTGGTCGCTCTATGAAGGTAGCCAGTGACGTTTTCTGGGATTTGCAACATGGAAATTGCAGCGATAAGATTGCAATGGTTTCCGTTGATGGGTCTATTGGAAATGACAAGTTTTTGCAAATTTTCCCGCTTTATGAAGCAGCAATTAAACTTCCAGATCCAATGGTGATTTTGAATGGTAAATTTGATAAGCAGTTAGATAAAGATGTAGGACTTGCAGGAATCTTTAGTGTCCTATCGAGTTGTGTTTATCATTTGACAAACTCTATTAAAAACAACGAAGATTGCTGTGTTGATTACGGTAAAAATCTTGTTAAATTTATTGCTAACAATTTGCTCGACGAGAAAGAAATTATTGTAAATTATATTACCAAGATTTGTAAACTTGGACAGGGGCATGGTAAGGCAGATTTCATCATGCAAATTCGCAAAGATAATCCAAGTTTTACAACTCTACTGAAAGATAACCTACAATTTGAACAGCAGATTAAAAACCTCATGGACAATGCTTGACAAGACGACACAAGAAGTTATTATAGGGACTACTTAGGTAGTCCTTTTCTTTTATGGAGAACTTATGAACATAGATATTACAACTAAACACAAGAAAGACGCAGAAGCACTAATACGTGGTATCCGTCTAGGTATGATTAACTTATCAAACAAAGAGATGAAGCTATTCGGTATTGTTAGTACACAATTAAAAATTGAAATTGTAGATTATATTTCTACGTGTGCAACTGATGGGCAAAAGTTGATGATTAACCCATTGTTTGTTCTAGGATTAACTAAATCTGAATTGGATACCTGTGTTAACAAAATGAAAGATAATCCATTTCATTCTGTAAAATCAGAAGAAGATTTTAAGCTAATGTATTCTAAGAAGTCTGTAAAGTTTTTACAGTTTTGTGTGATTCACGAACTATCCCACTGTATTCATGATCACTTTACTCGTGTCGGAACAAGAGATAAATCTATTTATAATCAAGCAGCAGACTACAGAATCAATGTAGATGCTTGTACTCAGATTTGGGGGAGTATTGAAAAGGCAATAAAGCAAGAACCAATTTTTAAACTGTTATGCCTGAAAGAAAAATATAAAGCTAAGAGTTTTACATCAGAAATTATTTATGATGACTTAGTTAAAGATAAACAAGAAAATAATGATAAGTGGAGTTCAGGACAAGAAGGACAGCCTTTGGATGATCACATTTATAGTGATGGGTGTGGTTCTGGAAAACCTTCAGATTTTGATAAGTTTGTCAAAGAAGTGTTGGGTATTCCTGATAAACCACACAACTTTGGTAATCAAAATAATAGTGATGTTCAATCTTCTGTACAAATGAATAACAACAGAATTAAAGAGGCTTTTGTTCAAACAGCAAAAGATATTGGATATGGTTCTGGGGGAATCATAGAACAAATCAAAGAGGTGTCAAAACCAGTTATTAGTTGGAAAAGAATTCTAAGAAAGAGTTTGAACGGAATTAGTAAATCAGAATATGATCCTAAGAAACTGCATCGTCGTGTTCATGGTCTGTCGCTGTTTATGAAACAAAACAACATGTTAGACCCTAAACTTGGTATGTATCGTGCGGGCAAAAAACCAGAACCAGTAGTGAATGTGTTTGCGCTATTTGATACAAGCGGAAGCATTAGTCAGAAAGAAAAAGAAATTATGTTATCCGAAACTTTTGGCATCTGTCAGCAATATTCATCATTCAACTTGACAGTTGCTTGCTGGGGTACTAACTTTATCGAAAATAGCCTTAAAGTGTTCAACAAACAAAATAAGAATGATCTGAAAGATTACAAATTCATTTCTGGAGGTGGTACAGATGTCAACTGCATCGCTTCTTATCTTGAAAATCAAAAACTTAAAAGAACAGATAAAATTGTAGTCTTTACCGACATGTATTTTGGAGACCCAAGAGAAAAGTTGACAAAGTATTCAAAGCACCTTATATTCGTTAGTACGCAGAAAAACATGGAGTTTGCAACAAGAGGATTAGGTCGTTATGTACAGTACGATAAACATATGTGAAGATTTAGAATTGAATCAAATACTTTACAACGGTTCTGGAACACTAGAAATTATAGTACAATGTAAAAATTTATATCAATCTATTACTAAACGAAGAAATTGTTATCAGTTACTATATCAGGAAGAGGGTGGTGATGTTAAATTTTATGTTGATTCTGATTTAGTAGAAAACCCAAAATCACTGACTCAGTACGATTGGCAATTGCTGAAGATTCTTCATCCTGAAGTTAAAAGTTATCAATGGGAAATCTTCCAGATACTGAAAGATCTTGTTGACAACGTAATTGAAGAAGAGTACGCTTTATCTGAAATTAAATCGACCTTACAAAAGGAGAATAAAATTGAATCTTGATTACCAAAAGAGCTGTATTGAAAATTACTTTGAAGGTGTCTATGTGCCTGATGATACGTTTATTGCAGGTGGTTGTATCCTTTCTATTATGACAGGACAACCTGTAGCGGATATCGACATGTACTTCTCTAGTCGAGAAGCTGTTGCTGAATTTATTAAAACAAATGAGAACGTTTATCTGCATAGTGTAACTGACAAAAGCATTAGCCTTAGTCTGCAAACTTCAAAATACGGAACAAAAGAGTTTCAGTTGATTTATTTTGATAATTATAAAAGTGCAGATGAAATATTTTCTGACTTCGACTTCAGTGTTTGTATGTGTGCCTATAGTTTTGATGATAAGCAGTTTTATTTCCATGATGATTTCTGGAAAGATGTTGCTGCCAAGAAGTTGAAGTTTAATAGCGGAACTAAATTTCCTATTATCTCGATGCTCCGTGTCAACAAGTATCAAAAGAAAGGTTACGATATCAGTAATTCTGAACTTCGTAAGATTGCCCTTGCAGTAAGTAAGTTGAACCTTGAAGATAAAGAGACTTTCATACATCAGTATGGTAGTATGTATGGTTTAGGTTGGGTGACAAAGATTAGAGAGGTTGAGTATTAACCTTATAATTTTTAGTTATAACTAAGAACTAAACGTTATTTTGAAAACACCAACTTACATGTTAATATGTAATCTGTATTAACAAAACAGGAGAACACAATGAAACCTTATGATAAAATCAAAGTAGATTTGAGTTGGGTCAATGATATCTATTTTGACACAGAAGAAGATACAGTAACAGCAAATGTATTTGTTGAACCACTTGTACTGTTCTGTAAAGAAATGTTGGAGAAGTATGAAAAGGATACAGAAAAAGATGAGTAATTGAATATGGAAATTATACCTCTGTCTTGCCACTTTAGGGGCCTCTAAGCCAGAACTGGCAAGGGCTGAAGGCACTTTAGGAGTATTAAAATGAAGTTGACCTCTCTTAGATACTCTTTTTTTTTATATTATAAATAAAGGATTAAGAATAAATGTACTTATTAGCTAAAACTATAAACAAAGAATACAAGCCAGCATCAGACTGGCTATTTTCTATATTCAATAAATACAATATCGTTACGCTATCAGACACTAAAACAAAACAAATTAAACAAATAATTAATTGTATGGTTTACAATCTATCTCGTACAGTCACTAACGGTATCGACAACATTTATATCACCTTAGACCGTAATATGTTCTATGATAAACCAATTATCAATGGACAAAAGAGTAAAGCAAGCCCAATAGATTATAAAGCTTTCAAATTGTTTCTTGATGTTATGCAGAAATGTGGTTGTATTCTTGACAAGGGTGGTTTCAGTCACTATGATGATAACGGGGATGCTTGTTTTGAACAATCTATCTTAACTTTATCAGAAGAGATTTTTGAAAACTTATATGTATTGTTACAGGATACTAGCAAACCTCTTCTTGAAAGTGTGCTAGAATTGCGGGATGAGAACAGTAAACCTAAACAGTTTAAATCTGTTGAAGAAACAAGAGCGATGATTAGGGAGTTGAAAATGTACAATGAATTGAGTGAACGCTTTGATGTTCGTGATCAGAATGGACAACGGTTGTTTGTTAATACGATGCGTATTTTTAATGGTACATTTGATGAGGGAGGTAGATTTTATAATGCACAGGGCGTTGTTCAATCTCTGCCTTCAGAAGAACGCGCAAAGATCACAATTGATGGCTCTCCCGTAACAGAGTGTGATTATACAGCGCTTCACCCAAGTATCTTGGCAACAGAACAAAAATATGATTTTGATGAAGGTTTCGATCCGTACAACATCGAAATTGCAGGATATGATAAGAAGTTGTTGCGAAAGCTTGCAAAAATGGCTATGCTTATTCGGCTGAATTGTCGCAATGATGCAAGTTATGTGATGGCACTTAGTCAGTGGATCAGCAAAAATCTGAGCACAAAACAATTATATAAGGATAAACAGATCCCCAAAATTATTATTGATCCTATGGAAATATTGTATGCCATTATTGATAATAATCCATATTTACTTGAGAAGTTCCAATCTAACGCGATTGTGGGGTTGAGGTTGCAATGTGTTGATAGTAGTATTGCTGCAAAAGTAATCAATTACTTTGTTCAACAAAACAAGTGTATACTTTGTGTTCATGATAGTTTTATTGTCAAACAAGAAGACCAGCAAGAACTTCTTGAGGTAATGGAATGGGCCTTTTATGATAGATTAGGCTCTAAAGTCAATTGTAAAATAGATGTTAAATACTAAGGCAGCCTATAGCTGCCTTTCTTTTATCTGCAATTTTCTTCAAAAACTCCTTTCAAAAGTTCCTAAGTTGTGGGATAATCGCCTCATCAAATCAAAGAGAGGATTATGGAATGTTGAATGTAAAGATCGATGACGATACCAATTTGGTTGTGTACTCTGAGTGGGATTCTGGGAGTCATAAATGCTTCAAGGCTCTTATTCATCAAAAGGGTGAATATTGTGGTGAAACTTTAAATCAACACCTAACAAAAGAACAAATCCAAGAAATTGAGTTGACAATTCTGGGCAAGTTGTTTAGTACGGTAAAAGGTTAAGTAGGGGAACAAGTAAATGAATCTTAAATGCGTTTCACATAAAGAATTTGGTTATCCTGTTGTCAAGGTTAAACTTGATTCTACAGGACAATGTATTCTCTGTTTTATTAGTGAAGTCGAGGTGATTGAATAATGAAATCTAAATTAGAAGGTTGCGATTGCTGTTATTGCAGGCCAATTACATTAAAGGATATGAGGTTTGTTGTTTGTCCAGAATGCTATAACAAACGTTGTCCAAAGGCGCAATATCATGGATTCAAATGTACAAATAGTAATGAAGTTAATCAAAAAGGAGAGTTGAAATGATGGATCCTATCCTTGAGGCACGTATGTGGTGGGCATATCTGATTGTATTTTGTGGTGTTCTTCTCCCATTTATATGTTTGATGTACATCTATATTTACAACCCAAAATATGTTAAATACTATCATTTAATTGGATTAGTTTGTGTTGTAGTGCTCACCGTTATTTTTGGTAGAGACATCATCCCAGAAAAGTATGATATTGAAACTATCAAGGTGTATCAGTGTGAGTATGTTGAAAAGATAGTTCCAAAATACACTATAAAATAAATTGACAGAAATACAAATGATAGATCTCGAATGGAGAGATTAAATGAAAATAGAATTATTGAGTATCTTGTAAACAAAGGTATTGATATCACTATAAGTAAGGAATTGAAATGAACGGACGAAAACTTTATCGAGAGTATATAAAATCTAAAGGTCATGATTGTAAAGAGTTTATTGAACTTAAAGATGATCCTTACTATGGTGTTCAAGAAGTTAAATACAAAGATTCAGAAGGTACACTGAAAACAACTACTATTGATCCAGTAAAAATGATACATTGGATTATTAAAAGTTTTGATGGTGGTGTTTGGGAACATTATAGGGGAGAGGAATAAGATGCCAGTAACGATTACATTTCATAAAGTAAGTGAAAAGAAGCCAGAGCATGGTCAGTCTATTATTTGGTTGCAGAATACAACTAGTTTTGGCTATCAAGGTTTTAATCCACGAGAAGTAGACGTTGAATATCAGTGGACTGAGTATTTCTTGGCTGACAATAATAATAATAAGGTTGCGACTGGTAATGCAATCTGCTATGATCATGGAGATGAAACACCAGAACCTGAAAATGGTGTATTTTATGAAATCAGCATTCTAGCTGGTGAGTGGGAACTAGAGCCAAATGACCTTTGGATTGATGTGGAAGAATATTGGAAATGTTTTGATAAAAACAACGATGATTGACAAAATTAAGAACTAAAGACAATTTTGAGATCCTGAACGGAAATTCAAATTTAAGATTGATAATCAGTTAAACCTCACAGGAAGCTCCATATTGAATTCTTGGAGTCAGGGTATGCAAAGGTATTGCCTTCGTCTAGGAATTTGTTATAGAGCGATTCAGATAGGCTAAAATTGATTTATGAATAAGAGTGACAATCTCAGTTAATTTAATTTAGAAAAGGAGAATGAAATCATGTTTTGGGTTATGAAAACAGAGTATGTTAGTTTAACAGATGACGATACCGATGTCATGTTTCTTGATTGTATCTTTGATAATATAGAATCTGCCAGTCAGTATGTTGTAAATAAAAACAAAGAAGATATTGACAATAGTTGGATGTACTGGTATCTTGATGAAATACTATATACACAGAAAGAAAAAGATTTCTTTATCAAACGGAGAGACATGATGAGCAAAGGCAAAGTATACGTTTTTCATACCTTGAATAACGATTGGTGCTGTGGTAAAACAGCTTTCGATCAGGTATGGGCACCAACAAAGGAAGAAGCCATCAAGTTGTACAGGAAGAATACAGGATTTAAAGGAAAGGTTGTTGAAGACTAAATAAAATTTTATCCAACGGAGTTTTTGAAATGAAACAATGTAAATGCGGAAGTTATGCAATAAATCACAACTGTCATGACCGTGATGGTTCTGATGGTGATTTGTGTGATGTTTGTTACTGGAAGAAAAGAGCCAATGAATATAAACAACAGGCTGATTCTCTTAACGAAAAGAACAATAGATACACAAAATTCTTTGAGTCTTGCGAAGATTTCATAAACATACATGGATAACCATAAGGAGATAAGATGTTTAAAATGAAATGTGTTGAAGGTGAAGATCTAACAAAGTTATGTAAAGGAATTATACGCCCTGTCAAATGTCCAGAATGCGACAACAACGGAACTGTTTATTGGGATTCAGAGACAGGAGAAGGCATGTGTAACAACCCAAGCTACATTAATCCTGACCGTTTAGATTGGGGCAATTGTGATGTCTGTGATGGTGTCGGGTATCTGTTTGTGCAAGATTAAAATAGGATCCAACGAGTAAAATCATAGCTTATAACCTAAAATGAGCCTTTGTTCCTTTGCTTGTATCTATTAACAGTAATCATAGGTCTTGTTTAGTGCCCTAGAATAAAGTCCTAGAGGTAATGGTGCATATGGGCAACAGGCTAGGATTAAAGTTAATTTAGAAAAGGAGAGGAAAATGAATTTTGAAGTAATAAGTGTAGATTATAGTGGAAGAAACGAGTATTCTAGAGAAGGTATGATTAAATACCTAAACAGTCTGTATAAGAATGGCTTCAATAACGCAGAACTCTTAGTACCAGATTCGGACGAGTATCCAAACAAGTTTAAAATAAGCATAACTTTGAATGACTTGTCAGAGTTTGTAAAATTAACTTCCGTTTTAGGAGAAGTTGTGTTTGATGGAAGTACAATAACCATCTATGATGACTATATTGAATAGATTTTAAAATAGGGGATAAAATGAAACAAAATAAATTTCTAATCAATACCGACATGTCCTTGTTTCCTATCCTGAACGAGATTTCATGGATGAAGTCATGGGCAATGAGCTTGTTTAATGGAGATTGTAAACTTGTGCATGTATTAATTAAAGATAAGCAACCTTATAGTTATGTTGTATTACAGTACATAAAAGGGATGAGTTCAAAAGAGGATTATGTTGAAGTTATTGGTTTCGATTTGGAATATGCTATTATTGCAGGACACAACGTTGAAGTTTCTGAGAAGATGTTCTATGAAATTTTAGAATTTGTCAAAGAATGCGATAAAACTTTTGATATTTTTCTTCCTACAGAAAACGATCTAATTTGTAAAGATTATGAAGAAGCACTCAAAGAATTGACCCTAAGAGCATTCAAAGATGATCGATTGATTTACAATAAGGAATATTATGTAGGAGGATAACTGATGGAATTTATTTACCATGTTGGGGATATTATTGAAGTAACAGAAACTTATGGATGTTCCGCTGTATATAACAAGAAAGGACAAATTATTAATTCACATGTAAAAGACAATGTAGTAAAATATGATTGTGAGGTACTGAAAGTATGGACAGAAAGGTTTTATACTGGCAATGGAAAGTATGATGAATTTCAGGTTTCAACAATGAAATACTTGAATGGTAGCAGAGTTAATCTAATTAATAATCATTTTGAACTTATCAACAGTGATAACAGATCAGTAAAACTACATAAAAGAGGAGATATCAATAGTGAACCTGAACAATCAGAATTTATTAAGCATGACTCAGGGATTATAAGTCTGATTATTAATACACCTAAAAGGTGGATGGATTACTGGGTCTGTATTGACTTTAAAAGAGATGAAAACGATAAACCAATCAACGGTGAATATGTTGTTGCTGTTTACTTGCGAGATCCAGACAAAGAGTTCAGTACCCGAGAACTATTTGTAGAAGTGGGTATTGACTTTGACTATCGAAAATATCATCAACTAGAACAACAAGAAAAAGATCAACTGGTTATCTATTTTATTCCTATGGAAATGTTACTGTGAAATGACATAACAGATTATACAGGTTATCTCTATATTGCCAAGGCTAACCCTTGGCTTTTCTTTATCTATTGTTTACCTTTTCCATTTGTCTGTTCTAGATATTGCGTATAACGCACTGTATGGCGCTTTAAATCAATTTCTACAGCAAAGGAGTACCATTGTGGCCTAGAGGGTGTGGAATGCAACACAGAGCTTCATATGAGGTTTTAACAACCATCAATTTTTGAGATCCAGAGATGAAAATGAGGTTCAAAGCCTAATACCATTTCAGATGTCAATATTTACAAGGAAAGGTGTTCCAAGTTTCAATTAAACAAAGTAAATTAAGGGGATTATAAATGAAAACATCAAAAGCATCAGAATTGTCTAAGTATCTAAGAGAAAATTACCCAGTAAATAAGGCAAGCATTTCACAAAGGAAGCTAAAGTATGGTGTGGGTATAAACAATGCAGATTATTTAACACAACCAAGAGTAAACGGTAATCAAATTAAATGCCCAGTTTATGTTGCTTGGTCTGGAATATTAATGAGGGTATATTACGAAAATAAACGAAAAGATAATTTGGCATATGCCGATTGTAAGGTTTGTGATGAGTGGTTGACCTTTAATAATTTTAGGGAATGGTATATTAAAAACCATGTCGATGGTTATGAAATAGATAAAGATTTATTATTACCAAAAAACAAAATTTATTCCCCAGACACCTGTATATTTGTTCCTGCATGGTTGAATTCTTTTACTGTTGACTGTGGAGCCAGACGAGGAAAGTGTCTGATTGGTGTTACTTGGAATGACAAAAGAGGAAAATTTATTGCAAGATGTCACGACCCAAAAACAAAAAAGCAAAAGAACCTTGGCGGATTTCTTACAGAACAAGAAGCATACACTTGCTATCTTACCAGAAAGTTGGAAATAGCGTCAGAACTAAGACCAGAGATGGACAAGATAGATGTTAGAATTTATCCAAATGTGGTTTATATTATTAAAAATCATAAATAGTAATGTTGTATAATATTAATGATAATATCCACCTCACATATTAAAGATGTGGGGGTGGTTACAAACTGAATTTTTGAAATCTCAATCATAAAATGAGTTTCAAGATTGAAAAATGAGAACCAAAGGATACTTTCAAATTTTCAATTTGTGTTTCAAAAATTTTTTTAAAAATTAAAATTTTTGAGATAAAAAGCACTTTTTCATTTTGGCCTTTGAAATCTGGAAAAATTTATATAGAAGGAGAAAATGATATTCAGAATCCAAAAGAGAAATTAAGCACGAATGATAATCATTCTCAACTGGAGAACGTCAGGCAGGGCTAGTGACCCCTCCCCTTTAGCCTCTCGGCTGCGGCTCACAGGCTCCGCTCGTTTCTGCTTTTCCTCATTTCTTAAATACAGTATAGACCAAGGGCCCACATAGTGCAAGCCCCTGATTGAAAAAATTTTAAATTATTTTCGGCTAAATCCATGGGATAACATAAACTCAAACTGATCAGGATCCTGAATATCTTGTTCTGTCATCTTACATTCTAGATAGCCTTTGTCTGTTTTCTTTGTAAAAGAGTGCAGACCGTTATCATAGAAAGCCCAATTGAAGCCGTTAAATTTAGGCAGATCCTGATAGAATGCTTTGTCATGTTTCATTTGTTTAATCTCTCAAATTTTGTTTAGAATTATTTTTCAACTGGCATCAAAAACAAACCTGACCACGTTTCACGAAAATGATTGAAGATCTTAACATCTACACCTTTAGGCGGCTTGTTTGCGGTGTAGAATATAGGGTTGCACTGGATACAATGATCCCTGTCTGCTTTCTTTTCAAAAGCCCATAATGTTTTTGTTTCCGTACCTTCTGAGACTGATACACTCAAACGCATAGCATAAAACATAATGATTACCTTGGTTTAGTTGATACGCATCCGGCCTTGTTTGCCGTCGAGATAGATACTATCAAAGCAGGCACCCAAGATCAACAATTTTCTATGTTTTCTTTTCATAAAAATTTACCATCTTTTTGTTGCCTTGCGTCTTGATCCTCTGATCTGCCCTTGCTATAGTCACCACATTGAAACGAAACAAGGTTAACGAAAATGTTTACATTGATTTTAATGGAATATGAAAACAGCTTGCCAGATATCCGCGACGAACTTACAATGTCACAAGCCTATGCTATTGCATCAAAAGGCTGCTATTATAAAGCACAAATCATTAACGAACACGGGGTGATCGAATATGAATTCTAACCTGACAAGAATGCTTGATGGTACTTTTGCGCAACGCCAAGAACTTGCGGCCACCTTAAAAGATTACAGGGTCTTGGCTAATTTTGACGGGTTGCTAATTGCAATAGATTCAAATCACCCTGTTAACCTTTACGTGAGTGATCTACCAAACGGCAGGCGGACGGGGATATCAGTCACTGGCAAGTCATATGACATTGACGGCTTTAAATGTATTTGGGAGATTCATCTGGACACTCTCAGATCAAAATTGCATGATGTTTGCCCGTCTTGGTATGAGCGCCAGCTAGACAAAGAAGGAAAAGGTGCGATTAGGGAAGTTTTAAAATTTATAAAAGATAATCACCCAACGAATAGGGGGCTCTGATATGCAGTCTCTCACAGTTCTGGAGTTGCTGATTAAGGTTCACGGATGGCAAGGTGGGACGATCTGGCAAGCCTTCAGGGAGTTGAAACAAGAGCACAAACAAAAGATAAAAGATCTTGCCTTCTCTGGTAGTGCTGTCTATACTGTTAAAACTGAGTCGGCTTTCTATAAAGATCTGTTGGAGTTTATAAAATGAAAAAGTTTGCGAAAGTAGCAGGCCAATTTGTAACAGATGGGAATTTCAATAAAATTAAACTTACCAAAAGCCAGGCCTTATCTATAGCAAAACGTCAAACTAAAAGGCTAGGTTTGCAAAATTACAAAATGCAATACCACATTAATGAAAACGATCAATTTTATTCTGTAATTATTCACACTGGTGAAATAAAATGAGCCAAACTAAAGCGGAATTTAAGGTATTAGAAAATTACTATGGAAACCCGATCCAAACATATTACGATCCGCACATTAAAGTTATAATTGATGGTATTGTTACTTGGCAAGAAATCAAGCAATTATCTGGTAAATTTAAAACGGCACAAGCATCGATTAATGCAGCAAAAGAATGGCTAGTATTGTAATATATCAAACAAAGGCAATTGATTATGAAAAAAGAAGAGATGAGAAGATTGTTCCTCTCAAAAGTCGAGGAAATGGTTACACTTTACAATGAAGGGGATATTCACAGATCCCAAAAATGTTATGAATATCTTATGGGATTCTGTGAAAGTAGTGGTACCGACTTTACCTGTAGTTTACAAGATGCAATATCGATCCTTAAATCTCAGTGCGTTGGTGTACTGGATACGGCAAAATATGGTAAGTATCTACGGGGATAGTTTGTTATGATTATAGATACACTGGGCAGATATGTCCTCACAGAAAATAAACGTTACTTAATAGGCGTCACAACATTTATTTTAGAAAATGGAACAATAATACACGTTAACCGGTTAGATTATAAAAATGGGATGTTTTTCTGTGATGAAATTGGAGAATGGAAAGGAATGGAACAACCAGTACTGCGCCTCGATCCCGAAATTTTCCAACACATGTCTATGATTTACAATATACCTTCAGCATAGTTCTGAATTATGCCAGCCCTGACAAGCTGGCTTTATTTTCACTTGATATTAAATTTATTCTAGACGTGCAACCGGCGATCAACCTTCGATCTTTTGCAAGTATCTTAGCCATATTTAAAGACGATGGAAGTCTGTTTTCTAGTTTGTAATGATATTATAAAACATGACAAAAGACAAAGCAAGCATTTTCACATAAAAATAAATCAGAATAATTTTAGAAAAATATCTTGCATAAGTTTTGTGATTGCCTTATAGTCATAAACAGATAAACAACATTAACCAAGGGGCCAGCTATGAATAACAAAAGTTTTCAAATTATCCAGACCAGTAAGAAAGGTGTTAGCATCTTTTGGTGGGTCTTTTGGTTGATTGTTTTCTGGCCCTTCCTTGCTTTTGTTGCTATAATTCACTTTGGAAGTGAAACGATCTATCATGTGCAATACAGGAACAACCAAGGTAAAATAGTTGTAGACAAGATGACAGAAAAAGAATATACTCGTTTTGTTAGTTTGATATAAGTCAAACAATTAAGGCGACTATTTTACTTATATTATTGAAACTGAAAGGATTTTATCATGGCTGCCAAACAGGCTTACAATTGTTCTGCATTTGTCCAGACAAAAACCAACCCCGATGCGTTTATTAATCGAGAAGTTATTGCAGAAAATGTTGGACAAGCCAAACAAAAGTTTAATGATATCTTGCAAAATTATTCTTTTGTAAGTATTGATTTTGATTCAGTAAGTGTTAACCTTAAATAAGTTAATTAAACAAAAGGACACATAGACATGAACAAAGTTTCAACTTATGATTATTCAGAACTTAATATTCATCAGGAAAGCAAGTTGTATTTTGCTTGTCTAGTTGATAATGTCGAAGGATTCACAATTCAATTGGAAGCAGATAAACAAGAAGCTACAATTATTTTTAAATAAGGGTTATAAAATGCAAGAACTTCACACCTTTATCGTTTCACAGGAAATTTACAACCTTGGTATCCTGCTTTTTATTGTTGGTTGGGGGATACCATTTGGACTATACAATTGGTTTATGTGGTTTTGTTACCTATTCTCCTGTAAAATTATTCGACAATCTGATACGGGTAAAGTTTTAGATGCGCTTTGGTTAGTAGCTGTATTTTGGATTGTAATAGTTTTATTTAAATAATTTTAACTTGAAGTCTATCTAAGGATGTTGTGTTAGACTTCATTCTAAAGCTGTTTAATAATACTAACGTAACGAAATAGGCACCACTTATGAATATTTTTGTAACAAGCAACGATCCTTTTGAAGCTGCAAGATATCTTGATGATAAAAGAGTCAACAAAATACAAACAAGCCATCGAACTAAATAAAATTTCCTTTTGATTCATACACTTAGATGAATTTAGAAAATATTTTGTTTTTACAGTTGCTTTATAATTCAAAGTATTTTATAGTTTAATCACAGGTTAGGGATTGGCCCAGCCGAACAAAAGAGAGACAAACAAAATGAAACTGAATCAAACCCACGAAGAAATGATCCGCAGTTTTGCCAAAACTAATAAGATGTCAGGCCCTAAATTGGTTGATTTTGCAGCGCAATTGTTTGCAACTGTCAACATTAAAGAAGGAAAGCAAGTAGGGCGCAAGGCTTCACCTGAGATGCTGGCAATTCGTAATAGTGTTAAAGATTATCTGTTGTCAGTTGGTGCCAACAAATTTACAACAATTGACATTACAAAAGCTGTTGGTTGTTCTGTTGCTGAGGCAAATAATACTTTGACATTTTACAAAAATGAATTTAATATATCTGTTATCGGCAAACAAGAAAAAGAGGGCAAAGGAAAGAGACCTAATCTTTATCAAGTTTGTAAATAATTGGGTTTGGAGGTTGACTTCCCAAAGTGGTTTTGATAAGATGTTTATGAATCAAGACCACTTGATGAAGTTAAACAAAGGCAAATTAAAAGTTTGCACAAACAGAAAATAACGTTTATAATGTTTTAACCCTAACAAAAGAGATTAAGATCATGTCAAACAAAATCGAAACCCTGAAATCAGAAATCGCTGATCTGGTTGATCAACTTAATGCAAAGAAGCAAGAGCGAGCTTTGAACCTTGCCTCTCTGGAAGTTAAGAAAGAGGAGCTAGATAATTATGAGATTGACCCCGATTTGGTGGAAGATAATTACAAAGACTGCTTGAATGAAATGTATGAATTGCCTAATGGATGGGATTATTCCGATGTTCTGGAAAGAATGGATCCTATTATGTACCGATGTGGTCTAAATGATTATGCTGATAGTTTTGACAAAGAAGAACAAGACGATTATAAAGAATTGCTGGAAGAGTATGAAGAATTTGATAATATCAATAATCAGTTGAATGATGAAATTTTTGACTTGGAGCAAGAGATTGAAGAAAAGCAAGAAATTTTAGAGGATTTGATTATTGAAGCTGATGGGCTTTATTAACACAAAATAAACAATAAATATCAGTTGATCTTCTGATTTGATGCACTTATAATAAGTGCATCTTATAGAGGAAAACATCAAACCGAGGTAAAGTTATGAAAAACTGGAATAAAACAAAAGAAGATATTAAAAACGAGTATGATTTGAGCGTAAAACAAACCGCCTACCGTTTTTATTATGATAAACGACACGACAACAATGAACTATTAATCGACCTTTATGATAGAATCGAAAAAGAAGGCGGCAATGTTCAATTTGTGTCTGATGTGTCAGATTATATTGACAATTTGATAGCTTATGATAACAGACCATTTTATGGTTAAACAAAAATAAAGCTTGCAATATAAAATCAGTTTGTTAGAATAGATTCAAGCGTTAGGGAATGCCCCTAACTTAAAACCAAACCAAAGGAATATACAAAATGGCTATTATCTCCAAATCCCACAATGCAATCATGGCTAACCTGAAAAATATCAAAGTAGGCTCTTTTGTTTTTATTCCATATGCCCAAGGTTTTAAGGGAAAAGTTGTTAACATGAAAAACGGCCAATATCATGTGCAAATTAAAAACAGCAAAGGGCACATTGAGGTTCGCAAATACTACCCCGAGACATTGCAAGATATGACAACAAATATCAATGAATATCTTATTAAATAATGGTTGATTTTCTACTTGATGCAATTTAAAATATGATTGCATCTTATAGAGAAAAACTTTTAACCAACAAACCAATCAAAAGGTAAACACTATGAAAAACCAAATCAATCATCTTGTTCTGTCTTGGTCTGTATCTAAAGGCCGTGACACATACGGATATAATATTTGCCGACTTGATGACCGCAACAGCGGCAAGCGTTATCGCACTATCGGCGGCGGTTACGATATGATCGGCACTGTCTTTGGCGATTGGCTGGAGAAATGTTATCAGAAGGAACTGATGCAGATTAAAGATCAATCAGATCGTTTTTATAATGACCGCCACTATCTGAATGATAATAGCGAAAAAAATACATTTTACGGTATGACGTACAACCAAGTGAAAAATTATGTGCATCTTGACGGCGCTTGCGGTATTGAGTCAATGATCCGAATCGCTGAAGCCATTGGTTTGGAAGTTGAGAGGGATTATATTAAAAATGGTAAACGTCGCGGCGAAACCGTTGGCTGGTATGTTCAACTGAAAGATTAAACAAAGGATCTTGATACGTGGAGCATGATTCTTTAGACTGGGCGATTGTAGTTATACTGTTCCTGATTATGATCGCCCCCGTTGCTGCTTGTTTTCTGTTTATAATCTGGCTAATTAAAAAGGTTTATCAAACTATGACCATGAATAACGAACGTTATTGTTATATTGCATACAAACACAACCAAACTGGACAAGTTTTTGATAGTGGTATTCAGTTAGAAACTGAGATCGATCAAACAGAAAATAATATCATTAGTTCTGGACATTGCATCTTGATCCGCTACAATACAAAAGAGGTCGAGAAGCTGAAAGATTGGGTTAAAACCTTCAGAACTGAAAACAATGTGGTTTGTTGACTAATAAGGCTGGCTAGCGAGCATGAAAATCAAACTGGGAAAGATTAAACAAATAGAACTAACCGCAGTCACCAATATATCGAGACGTTTAGGCAGCTCACACTATACAATAACCGGCAGGGATGATTTAAAACTATTTAACATAGACGTAAAAACATTCGATGAAAGATATGGTGAGTGGTTCGACGAAAACGATTATATTGAGTTTTGGGCAGATAGTTATGAAAATTGTTTCACATTTTTAAAAGAGACCGTAAACAATTATCTTTCTTGTTTTGATAAAAACACCTATATTGAGGATAGTCCACGAGATTTTTGGAATATTGACAATATTGAGCAATATCTGTCTCACTATATTCCAGATGGAAACTATATTGAAATAGATAAATCAGATACACAAAAAGAGATAATCATGAAATGCAATGAGGTCACCGAAAAATTGCATTACAGCCTTAGAAAAACAAGTGAGTTGATTTACAACCTTGACGATGCAGGTATTTTAACTTGCCTAAACTAAATTTTAAACATTCAAATTAATTTAAGTCTAAAAAAGGAAATAAAATAAATGTCTTTTACTAATAGCAATGTAACCAAAATTCAGAAGAAAGCGCGTTTCAATTTTGAAGAGTCAGCCGAGCGACTCGCAAAAGGGCGGAAATTGAACAAGACCCAACGGAATAACAAACGGGATCTTTGGAATGATGAAGAATGAAAATAAATTAAAATAATTTTAAAAAGGCCCTTGCACATAGCAGGGGCTTTTGCTATTATGTACTCATTGAAGGGGAGCAATTCAGCAACCCACAGGAGAGCAAGAAAATGAACAAATTGATCGAAAAAGCACAACAATTCGCCCACGATGTCAAGGTTAACGGCTGGGATTATTATCCAGATGATTTGGAGGGGTTCCCTGAAAACTATGCGGTCTATAATTACGAGGATGGTGTTTGGCTAGTTGATACTAAAGACGAGGCGTGTATGTATAAAGCTGAAAAATTAATATTGCTCATTAAGCATTAAATTTTACTGAAAGGAATACATAAAATTATCGGATTTATTTTGTTTTAAGGGGTTGCCAAACGGCGAGCCCTTTGATACACTTATTTCATCAGGTGAGGCAAGAGGCCGAACCACAGGAGATAAAGAAAATGAACAAAGTTAACATGCAAACAGAAGATTATAAAAAAAAATATGTATTCACTGAGCAGACAAACGGCTCTTGGTTGTTAACTTGGGAAGATTGCGGGAAACAAGTTAGCGAGGTTTTTACAGAAGAAGAGAAGAAAGAGATTGTGATCGGTTGGTTAAAAACTGGACACGTTAACTTTTAAACACGAGAAGGCGGCGAAAGCCGCCACCCCGTAAAACAATGCTAACAATTTGAAAGGAATAAACAAAATGATGCCAGCAGTGCTTTTTGGACTTGTACTGACAGCTTGTAGCATTAATAATTCAGGAGATGTTGAGTGTGAAGATCACGTTTTGTCAGTTGCATATCGTGAGTCTGTTTGCTATACTCAATTGGAAAAGGAGATTCCTAACCTTTTGGAACTGGAATCTTTAAAATGCATTGTTCTGGATGATTATTAATGGTTAACAATATGATTACTTTCAAACTAAAGTCACTGGCAGCACCTAAAAGCGCATCAGGTTCGACACTAACAACCCCTGACGGGTTTGCATTAATTGCAAGATGTGCTAGACTGAAAAGGGAATTAAGAACAAATCGAAAACTTTTAGGGATTTGAGGGCCAATGTATGATTGCGGATCTTATAAAGTTTGTGTTAGAATATAATGACATATTAGTTGTGATCACGATTATGAATTTAATATCTAAAAATATTAAAGTTAAAAATAAATACAAAAGGTATCAACATGGTTAGTAAGAGATCTGGATATGCCAAACCGACAATGAAATATTCCGATTATATTAAATTGATTGATTATCTGTCTGAAAATTGCACGGATAAAGATTACCATATGGCAATGGTTAAACTTGATAAATTTAAAATTATTGTTGAGGGTTAAATATTATGACTGTATATCGTAAATTCACAGGCGAAAAATTTAGCAATTCATTCCTTGCTAGAATGAAAGAATATTACCCTAATGATAATCCATTGAAGTCTGGCAAAGACTCAGTGATTTTTAAAGACATTACAAAAACACCTACCAAGCAAAACACCATTGAGCAATTTGTTTTGCGTTATAGGGTGGTAGAAGAACAACCCACACAAAAAGACATTGATAATTATGAACACAAGTTAGAGGAAATTAGAGCACAGGACGAAATGCAAAGATTACACGGTGAGCGATTAAATATTGAATTTAGAAAGGAGTTAAGAGCATTGTTAGAAAAATATAATGCATCTATTGATTTTAGTTGTTCTGATTGTTCTGATACGCATGGCATTTATGATGCAAAAATGGTTGCCTGTTTTAATTTAAGCGATAGGATGATCGCCTTTGACTTAAACGGTGGTTGGAGTGTCGATAAACACGACTTTTAAACTAAAGGTAAACACAATGGTTGACAACATATACTACAAACTGATTTGCATAGATGAAACTCATGCAATTATTGCCGAACAACAATTAAATAATGCTGAGACAAATAAACTTAAAGCTAAACGTTTAGGGCGTGCCGTTATCGTCTCAATTGATAATAGTGCTGGGAGCACAGAGCCCATTGTGGGCTCAATAGACAAGGAAGGTTTAGAGCAAAATAAACTCCCTGAAATTAATTACCTATTATCTTCTGTGAGAGTTCATGCGATGGCTTATGATGAAGATCTCAGTCAGTACGATAGGGAAGAGATAGATAAAATTTAAAATGTGTTTGTTTTGTTTGAAAAAAAAAATGAGAACTAAAGACCTATATCGTTTTTTGAGATCTAAACCAATAAATGGTTTTTCTGATTTACAAACATTAAATGCAGATATTGGAAACTGGATTGGTGAAGGATGATTGGCCCAACTAGACCAGCCCATCTCTGGCTGGGAAGGAGCCATGCCGCCCAAGGGACTGTCCAGGTAGACCAGCCGTCCAGGTGGGATAGCCAGGGCGTATGGCAGCTCATGGCGATCATGCTGCGAGGAGAGACATTGTAAAAATATATTGAAACCATCAAATAGAGTTTAAATATGTAAACAACATGCAAATTAAAACTTATTTGAAAACTTAAACCGGATTGACTGGACAAGCCTATAAAGTTGGCCACAATATCCAGGAGGAGTCAAGACCTAGCGGAAATAAAATTATTTAAAAATTTTAGTGTTTTGGGCTTGCATATGTGCGAGCCCTTTGCTAAAATTATTTCAGAAGGTGAGGCAAGGGGCTGAACCGGTTGGTTTTCTTGGGGTGATTTATGTCTAACGTATCTTTTGATAATGCTGTGATTGTTGGTGTTGATCAGTGCTACAGTGACAACAATGGCGCTTTTGATGTTGTACATGTATGGTCTGACGGGGAAGTGGTTAGCCATACCCTGAGAGATAATGACGGCAACGTGACACCTCGCGTTAATGCCTCCGAGGAACAAAAAGCAGCAGCAGGGGATTGGATGCAGGCCAATAGCAAAGATGTAAATGTGCGCAATGGATGCGCCACATATATTGGCTGTACAGTCACTCTCCAGCGTTCACGCAAAGCGCCTAACAAGGTTGCTTTGGAGGTAATAAACCACAAAGATCGCCAGTGGAACGACTATTATATGAGATACGATGATGAACAAATTTGTGTCAAGGTTGGCGATGCGGCTGTTTGGGTGTCGAGAAGCTGCATCAAAGAGGTGGTTAAATATCGCCGCCCGTGGTGGGCAAAATCAAACTAACACCACGACAAAACTAGGCCCTTCGGGGCCTTTTCTTTTGCTTAAATTTTATATGATAATCGTTATCATTTGTATTTTTGACAACCTGTCACAAAACAATATAAAAACAAACCTGAAAATTTGTGCGGTAAAAGTGATTAAAACACACCTCGCAGAATCGCCCATATTCAATAGTTCACAGGTAGCTAATGCACTTGTATGGGCTAGTTGCCCGAGCTAACAGGGCGCAATACAGCTCGTTATATACCAAACACCACCTAATCAAACCTAAAAATTTGCTACTTTGTAGGTAGTTAATGAGAGCAGTTATCAACAAAGACAGGTTTATAATGTGAATATAGGATACTTGTTCCGATGGTGAATAGGTTCCGCATAGTACCATATTGACATAAAATTATATTAACATAATAGGATTATGGTTATATAAGGACGATAATATAATTAAAATATAAACGGATTGAAACTTTTAAATATAAATAATAAAGTTATATATAACGGAATATACAAATAATAATAATAAAACAAAGACAGACTGGAATATAAATAAATATAAAATAAAGAATAAGACAAATATAAATAAAATAATAGATCGGTTTTATTTCTTTTTATTTCTTAATGGCGAGCCTGCATTTAAATATTATTTATCTCTGATAAATATGAGGGCTAACTCATATTCTTTTAATAGGGTTGTCGGTTTCACCGATGAACCGTAAGGTTCATCGGTGGAGCAGCAAGGTATTGTACTTCGAGAAGATGAGAGATGGCTGATAAATACAACAGTATTTGTCAGAGTTAGGCACAGTTTAACTTGTTAAATTTGTCTAACAAATCGCAATCTTCGATACTCACAGAACAATTGTTGCTTTAAACTTTCTTTTATGCTTGCATTCTTGCATTCAAAGCAGCAATGAAAACAATAATACAAACGATAATCATTAGTATTTGAGGGCCAGGCCCTCTGGTGCTATTTAGTATTTGGTAGTTAGACGAAATTAGAATATAAATGGTAATAATTATCATTCAGTCAAGGGTGATTTAGGACAACCTCAAAGGCAACTAGGCTCAATCAGTTTTCAATCCTATCTGTTATCTCTCACATCATCTTAAATTATAGTTGCGTCTTGCAACTTCTTTTATATCCTGCCATCTAGCTCGATTTATCCAATCTGTCAACTATTATTTTCTAGCTCCGAATCTAGTTCAGTCTCAGTTTATAACTGCATATAATATGTTTTTATGTTAAATCAAGTTGTCTTGAAACGTTGTATCTTATTCGGTTCATTTGAATCTGTTTATGTAGTCATCCATAAGGGTAAAGCATCTTGCAAAAGTCAAGTTAATTTTAAAAATAAATATAGTTTAAATTGTAGTTTAATGTTTAAATATTATTTTAATGCGATTGTTAATAGCAATGATAATGAGAAGTATTTTTATTCGTATTCAGGGCGACTCTGGCAAGCAAGATTAATGCCATTGTTGAGGTAGTTTCATGTGATATTTTAAATTCATAACGTACATATAAGATACCTATTTGGTGTTCGTTAAGTACCAAAAATATCTATACGGATATTTTCTAGATGTAGAAGTCTATAGGAGGGGCTATATCTGAAGTCTGCTGTGGGCGGGTGGGGTTTATTTCAAGCAAAAGAAAAGGCGACCTCTAAAGAGTGTTGCCTTAATTAGTCTAAAGACTGTTTTATATTTTCAACACACATTCATTGAGGATACTATAGTTTATGTCTGTCAACTTGTGTTTTGTCCAAGAACCACATACCACCTTGCTCTATACCATACTTACCAAAACAACCGTTAAATCCAAAAGTCGCAACCGCTATAGTCTTTAATAGGTCTCCTTTAAATATGTGTATTGTTTTTGGTAGGTTGTATTTGTTTATGAAATCAGTGTAGTTTATTTTAACTCCATCAAAATCAATTAAAAAGTTGTTCCAGTTCTTACCATACTTGGTGTAATTCTGTATTGCATAAATACAGAAATCTACCTCCTTTTCAGAGTAAAGGTATCTTTTAGCAAATTGCACCACCGAGGTATTATTTATGTGTTCAGGGAAGTTTTCTGTCATAAATTTTTCTATGTTTATTGTATTTGGATTTTTAATATGTAGTGACGATGTTTTATTATTAGCGTTTGTTTTTCTGCTTACCCATCTTAAATTATCTAGGCAGTTATTGAATCTATTAATATCTTTGTGGTCTACTTCATAACCATCTTGGTATTCGGAAGACAGCCAAGTTTTTGCCACCAGAACATGGACTTTTCGGAGAACCCTCTTTTGTTTACTATTTTCTTGCAGATTCACACAAAAATAATCGTTTCCAACTTTACCTGCTAGTACTTGCTCTACAAACATTCCAGTTTCTACATTAAACACCCTGCCATAATTAGATATTGTATACTTTTCTGATTTTGTCCAGTCATCCATTATGATTGGTCTAAACTCTTCTTTTATTGATTCGTACTTCATATTTCTCCTTTTATTTCAGTATACCATTCTTGTGATATTTGTCAGCCAAGACTAAATAGTTATAACTAGTTCTTCTTATGTTACCTAAACTTAATGTCCGTAATTTATTAATTTGAACCAATACACCTTTCTTAATTAGATATTGTAAATCTGGGTCTTTGTTGACAATCAACTGGTGTTTTCGATTAACTATAAAACCATAAGGTATGTGCCAGCTCATTTCCTCTGTTTGTGTTTGAAGCCACAACAATAATTGTGTTCTCCGTTCTTTTCCGAATGGTATGTTTTGTATTTCTCTAAATGATTTACAACTATTCATAATAAATTGTTCTCTATCCATTTTAATCTCCTCTCATTTATACAACTAAGCCTCAACAAGGTCTAACCAAGTCGAGGCCGATATACTCTTCCTGAAACGTCAGTTTCTGTCAATATATGCGTATTATAATGTTAATGTTGTGTGAATGATAAACTGGTGTGAGGTCGCCTAGATACATTTGTTCAAACGATATTTTAAGTTAATTGTTCAAATAATTAATAACCGAATTCCTATGTTTCTCTTGCTCTTTACTTATAGTTACTAGCGCCTCTCGTACATCTTTCTCTGCTATTTCATAATATAAATATGAGAAGGCTCTGTTTAATATTTTGTAGTTATTAAATTGCACGAGGTCGCGCTTATAGATCTCAGTTCCAGTTGTTTTATCTTTGATACCAATAGGGTGTATCGACATGTACCCATTAATATCCATTACTGCTGTGTCATCTATTGTGGTAAAATTAACTATATCAGTTGCAACCTTCTTTATTAGTGCTTTAATTATTGTATATTCATACTCATCTATCATTTTATTCTCCTGTGTTTATATTCTGCTTAAATTTAAAACTTTAGGTATCAATATAACTAAAATATTAAACCTTATACTTCTCCATCATACTTTTAACTTTATCGATATCTTCTTGCAAATAAAAGTTGTAAATAGGAATATTGTGTTTCCTGGCTAGTTGGACTGCTGTATTGGTGCCTCCCTTAACACCTGTCACAATACCTTGCTTATTTTTTGTTGGTTGTGCATAGCAGAACAACGCCTTACTTGGTGTCTTCAAGTCAAGACCTAAGACTTGATAAACATTTTGTGTATGCAGAGCTTTTGCTCCTCGACCTAAACGATTCCAAGCAGGATGGATAGTTGATGCAATATTGAATGCTTCATTATAATCTGGCAACTCTGGTGTAGCAATATGAATACTATCCTCACGAATACCTGAGAAGCCTTTCCAAGGAAAGTATGCTTCAAAACTAACATGGTCTGAAACACCATTGCCAATCTCATAATGATTAAAACCTTGTTCAAAAGCAGTATCAGCACCTACTGCACTTCCAGAACGACCAGTATAACCTCTTCCTGCAAGCCAGTATGCAACATCTTCAATAAATTTTAGAATGTGTTCTGGTGTCTCTCGGCTACCAACTCCTGTGTAATATTTCATTTGGTTCCTCCTAAACAATGACATTGTAAGGACACGGAAGATTGCCATTATCGTGATACTCGCCACAAACCAAACACTTACTATATTTATTCCAGTAATGTGGAATTTGTGTGGGTATTGGATTGTGTGTTACACCAATCTTGTGTTGTCCCCAAGACACCTGATTAGTCTGATCTGCAAAAGAACCAACAACAATATCATTTAGTGCAAAAGTGCGTTCACCTTGCTTATCTAAATCATATACAACCATTAACCATTGGTTTTCTGGATGAAATTCTGTTGAACCAAAATATAGTGACAGAGGGATAACATTTCGTGTTGATTTGATCCCTTTGTAATTAATATATTCAAATTGTATTTGTTGTCCAAAGATTATGTTCATTTTACCTCCTTATTCAAACAATTTACAATATTCAATGTTATTCTTGAGGTCGCGCTCAAGTTGTTCTAGTTGTTTTTGAAGATTCTTGTATGTTATGGTGTCTTCAACTTTTCCTGTCATCTTATCAGTAACAACAATTGCCCACAGTTCACCATAATTGTGCCAACCTTCATAACTGTCCCACTCATAAACATAACAGTTACCGTGTTCTTCATCCCAACCAAACTGATTAACATCAGATTCAGGGCAGTGTTCCTTATGTGTAATTTTACAAAAATCTACATTTAAATATTTATCTGATTCCACTGCTTTATCAAATTCAGATTTAAACTCCAAAGTCAACTCTACAAGACTATCCAAATCTAAACTGTAGTTATCCCAAAGACCCTTATGATAAAGAATGTAGGGCTTATTTTCATAAGTTTCTTGGTGTTTAACCATATTTTCAAGTCTTGTCTTCATGTGTTTGATTTGTTCCGTGCATTCAACAATACAATGCAAATAATATGAATCCGTGGATGATTGGTTCATTAATGTTTCATATACTTTATCTTTATTCATTTAAACTTTACTCTCCGTTTTAAGATAGTTGATGGTGTTTTCCAACATAGTAATGTAGTTATTGTGCGTGGTATTGTGGTACACTTTATAGGCTTCAATAATATTTTCTAGCATATCAACACAAATTTCACCAACTGTTTCTGTTTCAGTTGCTTTGAACATTGCGTAAAATGCTTCTCGCATATTAACATTATCATCTTCGTTATTATTTGGGCTTGAATCCCAAGCATCTATCATCTTCTTTGTTAATTCGTCAGGTAATACCTTGTAATTAACATATTTATACCAAATCATGTAGCTCTCCTTATTCGTTAACCAACACAAACCATTGCTTATGGAAGAACAGCTCCCTTCCACGAGAATCCAAGATTACAAGATTCTGGCCTACTTTGTCAACACATTTATACGTTTCACCATCTAGGACTTCAATCCGGTTTGGTTGTCCTACTGCGAGAACATTGCATGGGAATGTTACACCTTGAAATTCGCAATAAACATCTACTTTCTTCTTTGGTTTTCGTGCCATTAATTATTCTTCCTCTTCAAAATCTTCATTATAAAATTGCTCTTCATTATCATACCAACTATCCCGTACATCATCCCATGCACCGCACACACATTCATTTGGTTCATAGGCAGCACAGAAACAGTAATCTTCAACTTCTCCTGTTCCGTGGCAGATGTGGCAATCGTCTTCTGTTACGACTCTTGTGTCGTCATCAAGGTATTCTATTTCTTTTCCATTTTCACAGCAGGTGTTAAAACACTTCCTCATACTATTTTTCCTCATCTCTTATTTAGTGTTTGTATACTACAACATAAATCTTAAAGTGTCAATTAGAATTTATTCGAAATTTATTGCAACTTTGTTGTTGGTAACAACAAATTTCAGATAAAATAAAGGAGCCCTAATGGACCCCTATATACACGTATATATATCTTATATTGCTATTGTTGTGGAATTTTAGACTTGACCTCTTTGAACATTTTCTGAATGAGCTGTTGTTGTGTATTTGATTTAGAATATGTGATTTGCATGTCGTCGCAAATACTGCGAACCTCATCAATACCCATATCAGATTTATTGTATTCGGTAAACGTGTAGGCACCTACGGAATACTCAATACCATCAACTTCAAACAAATATTCTTGTGTGTCCTTTTCTTGCCACAAGACAATATTGTCAGTCCAAGAATAAATATGATTCAGACAATCTTCGTGGTTGATATTTACGTCAAAGGGTGCTTCTTTGGTGTTATCAGGTTCAGTATCTTCCTCACCAAACATCATATTCAGCAACTCATCTTTTGAAAGATTCTCCGCAACCTCTCTTGTTAGAGGTTCAGGTTCTTCTTCTAGTTGGACAACGGTGATTTCACCGCCAGAATACACATCCCGTTTCATTGCAATTTTGACTGCATCTTCTGCTGATGCACCAGCATCCATGGCTGCCAAACAATATACAGATCCACTACCAATGGAAGTATACACATCATTTCCTAAGTCAATAGGGATGTTCCCGTCATATAAAAGTACCTGCTTTGTTGGTGTCAGTACAAGCGCAGAGAAACCTTCATCGTCCTCTAGTACAGGAGGTACTAAATCAACCAAATCACCAACCTCGTTTGACACAATCGTGTAGTCAGTTTGTTTTTGTAGCCAATGGACAAATGTACTAATTGATCGCGCTCTCCCCGCGCCACCTACTAGATGGTTATTAACCCAGAACACCTTAACCATATCGTCTTTGATAACTGTGTCACCTAGAGTAACACGGCCATCAGATACCATGATACCATCTTTAACTGCAATCGAAGTCATTCATTATCTCCTTTGTTTATATTATTAAAATAATCATCTGCAAACATAACTAATCTGTTCAAATCACACTCGTCTATTGTTTCTGTAAATCCGTATTTGAATCTTTCTTTGTTTACAATATTTGTATTAAAGGATGCTGTGTATTTGATTGTCTTTTCTAGGTTAAGGGCTACTTTACCATCCTCGTTTAATTTTGTATAAATAACTTCACAATTATATTCTGTGCCGGTTATAAGTTGGTGCACACGATCAAACGGGTTGTTATTTGTTATTCCAAATTTAATAAAACTATCAAAAGAGGTTGGATGGGTCCAACGGGAAATATAAAATGACCCTGGTTTATTTGGACTATAGCCATATTTAGAGCAGCTTGGGCACCCTCTTCTCCCGTATGAAAAATCATGGAAACTCATTTCCTGTACTCCGTGCTCAGGACACTCATACTCAAATCTAGATCTTTGATTCTCATATCCGTCAGGAAACCTAATTGGACGATATCCAGAGTGTTCACAAACAATCTTGCAAATATTAAATGCCTCTTCCTCCGTAAATCTAATATTATTGGCACATTTAGGACAACCTTTTCCACTATTAATTATATCGTTCACCTGAGGGGTCCACCTATACCCATCAATAATACATTCGCAGTTTAATTTGGATTTTTGATTTTCGAATTTGTCAATAAAGCCGTGTACTTTAAACTTTCCCTCTCCTGCTCTGTTTGCTAGTACCAAGTATTCATACTCACTCCAGTTTCGACAGGCAGAACACCCACAAGGTATTGTTCCTCTTACTAAAGATTCTTTTGTTGCAATAAAATATCCATCTGGAAATAACTCTTTGTCCTCCACACATATTTTACATACAACTTTAAATTTGGAGTGTTTAGATTTTTCAACCAGTTCAACAACCTTTAATTTTCCATCATTAAACACCCTACCAACAAAATCCTCTGGTTTTTCTCTTTTCTTCTTAGCCATAAATTACCTGTTTAATGTCCTCTAAATGTTTCCAGAAAAATCTGATACTACTTAGATCTTTGTAATCGATTTGCACAGGGTTTTCTGTGAGTTGGTACAACCTCATAATTTGTTGTAAGTCATTTAGACATTTAAGTGTTTTAAAATAAAACACGAAATCCGAAATTTCTGATTGTCTGAGGTAACAAAATTGTGAGCCAAATTTATTGTTTAGGTCTCGCCATGTAGGGAAAACCTGCTTGTATTGTTTTTCAAGCGTAACTGTTTTGTCAAAACCAATTTTCATAAAATTAAACTTAGATTTATGTTTTGCGATATAGCGTTGCATGTTAATTTGATATAAGGCTTCCATCCGTTCTACAAATACCTCTGGGTAAATGCAGTTTGTGCGCAAAATACTTTCAATTTTCAACGTGCTCAGTGTAGATGTAGTCATATTTAATTCCTCCTTTATTTTATCGACCTATAATTACCTCTTGCAAATTACCTTCAGCATTATTTCCAATTTCAAGAACAAAATACTGACAACCATTGTGTCCAATCTTGTCACCTACATCATAATGCCCTTCAGTCCTAATATCAAGACATTCAGTAAACAATTTGCAAATTTCATTAAAATCTTTTGTATACCCAAGAACTTTATCTTGGTTCTGCACACTTGTGATTATATCAGAAATTGTATTTTGTGCAAGTACGAAACCTTCATCTGATTGGCAGAGAAAAATGTAATCGTTGGGATTGTAGTGTTTTGTCATGTATTATTTCCCATCTATTGCAACTATTATGGTTACAGCAACAATAAAGGCAGCATATATCACACGAGCCTCCGTTGTCCATGTCGTAAAATCTAAGTATGTCCAATCTAGATTAATAAAAGCACCTATGCCTGCTGGTACGATATAAATCCCAATACATAAAATTAACCAAACTACAAAATTCATTGTTGTTTCTCCTTAAATCTTACCTTCAAACTCATAAACCATCCAAGCACTTTCGTTCTTTGGATTCTTTTCAACAAGTTTACACAATGTTTGATATGCTGTCAAGATTTCTTGTTCATATTGTTTTCTATCAAAACTATAAAACATTTTGTCTAGAATCTTTTCATAACCGTCACGTTTATCTTTGATTCTCCACTCTACACTCTTTTTACGCCATTTTACATGGATACCACCCCAAATACTGGCGCACCCAGCTACTCCACAAGAACAAGTAAACGGATAAAAACAAGTGAGATTATAATGCCAAGACTTGGTAATTGGAACCAGTTCGTGCCCTACTTCTTTATATGTGTTCCCAAAATATTCTGCACAATTAGATACTTCTGCTTTCTCTACAAATTCACGAAAGAAAGCCCAAAGGTCAGTATGGTGCTTAATCTCTTTTCCATTAATTTCAACTTTGCACTCAATATCGTATTTGGTTACATTATTGCTTGTTTCTTCATAATTGTCAATATCTTCGTTGTAGACTTCTTCGGGTTGTTCCCAAGAACGTTCTGATACGATAATTTTAATAGTGTCTTTCATTCAATTTCTCCTTTTCTTAATCAGTAAGTACATTCTCTCATAAGATTCTGAAGTTGTCAATATACCTCTTGATCGTTTTTATCTTGCTTATACTTCATCAGAAAATCCCAAGTTGGCGCAAATAGTTTATCACCTTACTCGACGGTTATGTCTTTCATTGGAATTTCAAGTTTCTCTTCTTTTCCCCCTTTGGATATTTGTATTGTGAACACTTTCATGGTACAACCTTGTTATTGTTTAGTAGATACTAATATGTTGACTTAATAATGCCAATAACATTTGGATAAATTCTTAGATCAATTTCGTCCATTTCTGGTTTTAGTTCCAGTGCAATTTCTAGTTTACGGTTTAACCAAGCAGTGTGTGCTTCATTTTCAGTGTTAAAATAACCTAACCAACTTCTAGATTTTATCTTTGAACCATTACACTTAGCACTATATAAATTATTACGTTTACACAAATGAACTCCGATTTTATGTTGTCCTCGACTGGCGCCGGAATCTATGATAAAAAGATTTAACCATCTGGGGACATAGGCACAAGTATCCGGAGAGTATATCGTATTATTAGGAACTAATAGGTCTTTATCTAATTGGTAACCGTCAATATGATGTTCAACCCACCACTCTCTAAAATTACTAAATAATAACCAACCATCACAAACCTTAACGTCTGTATAAGTAGGTCTTTTATTATGATACACTGCACTGTAGCCCCTAGAAACCATACTTCGCCATGCCTTATATGCAGGGCATTGTATCTGTTTTCCATTGATAACAGGGTTTGTTGCATAATCAGCATCGTTAAGCCCTACTCCAAATATTGGTTTTCTGTGTGAAATCCCTTGGTTATTTGTTGGGCAATTCTTTTTAATATACTCAGATTGTTCCACTTCCTTAGATTTATTCATACAACCACCTCATTAAAGAAAAGGTGGCACAAGGCCACCTTAATAATTCTTATTTCACACGGCCATTTCGTCGTTCGTACTTTTCAAACGCCACACCCCAAGCTTTTGCTTCTTGAGATCGGACACAGTATTCCCACTTATCAAAATCAATAATACTCATATCAATATTCCCGTATTTTGAAACTTCAAGCAGCAATTCCAGTCCGCTATAGCTTTTGAGATCTTTTTGGTCAATATCCCCAGTAATCACTGTGATAGAGTTTACACCTTGCCTACCTACAAGAGATTTAGCTACTTCTGGTGCTAAATCTTCAGCTTCATCAACTATTACGAATGTATTATCCCAAGAACGACCTTTTACTTGCTCAAGAGATAAGAGTTCAATCTTTCCATTTTCTACGTAGGCTTCGTAGTGACCAATACCCAGACGCTTCTTGAATACGTCTGCAATTGGAGCTACCCATCCCGAAAGTTTCTCATCTTTAGTTCCTTTGTAGAACCCCACAGATTTAGCCTTACCTTCTGCGGGGCGGGCTACTACAATTTTGTCAATCTTTTTGGCAAGCAACATATCACAAGCAATAACAGATGGGATATATGTTTTACTTGAACCCCAAACACCTGTAGCGATAACAACTGCGTGATTGTAAATGGCATCAATATACTCTGATTGCCTGTCGTTCATCGGACGGAGAGGTGTTGTGTCTCGGTTAGTATCAGTCTTAGCTTTAAAAGTGTTAGGAGTATTGTTGCGTCCCTTCATCTGTCTATTCACCTCTTTATGTTGCTGAAAATTGGAACCTTGCTCTTGTACGTCAGACCAATAATCTTCTCTCACTATAACACCTCCTTGGTGTTTAATTAAAATATTGTTGCGTGTTACAACTATTTGTCAAAACGGAATTGTGTATTGAATACAATTCTTAAAGATAAAAGCTACTTGTTCATCATAACCATCCGTAATACAAAATTGACTATACATGTATGTTAACATATCTAAACCTAATGTCAACCCCCGCATCTTTAGTTTAGCAATATCTGTATAAACATAATCATTATGAATAGATGGTAACAAAAACAACATTGCAATATATGTATCAACACCTTCTGGAAGTTTCATATCAGCAACAATCTTGCAGATATCTTCAATTTCTTGTTGGTCAAATTCAATATCAAATTTCTTACTAAATTTATCAACTTCAGAATTGACATACAGTTTCAGCCAATCTACGTCTTTCATATCAAGAGCTTTTGTCATTTTCGTGTTCCTCTACCAACATACTTAAAGTTTCACGGACAACTTGTTTCCTAAAACGCTCCATCATTTTCCACACAGCATAAGCAGAACCAAATGTAACAAAACCACAATAGTTCCCCTCCTCGTCTAATTCAGAACGAATATTGGCACCATAAGAATCTAACCATTGTTTCAATGTTGCTTCATATTTGTCATCATAAATGATATTGTCTGAATATTTTTTAAGATTAGTATAGTTTTCTTCATTTAATTTCATGTTAAATACCTAATACTTTCTTTGCGCGTTCATAATATTCTGTTCGTTCTTTCAAGTGATTAGTTCCTCCGTTGACTAACTTTGTAACCTTAACAATATCATCAGTATAGTTGTTAATTTTACGCAAACCCCAATACCAACCTGCGCTACTCCAAGCATGTTCTGGTTGTTCAAGCAATTCAGGTTTATTTATTAAATCAAGACCTAGTGCTTTCCCACATTGCTCGTAGTTGTAACGTCCAGTACATTGAATGAAACCACGACCTTTATACTTCTGACCATCACCATCTGCTTCAGGTGTGTTACCAAGACGTTTTGCAAGGTTGCCTGTGTCATATTTACTTAGGTATTTGTCATCGCCTAGCTCACGAACATATCGCAATTCTGCTGACTCTACAGCAACTTGACCAAGGAAAGCGGCAATTTGAATTGGTTCTATGATATTGAATTGTTTTAGGGTCTTGTTCAGACCCTCCAGATACTTCTCACACCGCCCTGCTTTTGCAGCAACAGGGTAAATTTGTTTTAGTTGCTCAAGTGTTACTAACAAAATAACTCCTTAACTTAATTACGCATTCAACACAGTATCGCCACCAACATTTTCAGCAAGTGTACAAACCATCTCATTCATTTCAATACTCACATCACGTACCTTTTTAATTAGCCGTTGTTGCATATAAAGATACTCTATTTCTTCCAAGGTAAGGACATCAAGTTTTTCTTTATAGTTTTGTTTGTATAACTCTTTAAAAGCCTCAGAACCGAAGTAATCAAGTACCTTTGTTTGTTTATCAAATTCAACCTTTGCATTTTTATATTCATTTGAATTTTTATGATTAGATTTCATCAATTGTTCAAAAACTTCTAGAATTGCATTTTCTGAATCAAGTTGTTGCTCAATATAATCTGGTGCAAACTCGTCTACATACTGAGAAATAAGAGAGGACTTGATATCCTCAATGTTGTTTTGTTCTTGCAATTATTTTCTCCTTAGTCTTTAAAAGTGTTATCAAGTTCACTAAACAATTGATGTTCTTGTGAAGGTTGGCGTTGCTGTTTAGTTTTCTTTGTGTTCTGACGCAGAGATTTTTGTAGTTCGCGTTGGAATGTTTTGCGTGATTGCTTGCGTGTTGCCATTATTTATTCTCCTTTGTTTATAAAAGGCTTGCCAAAAATTAACAAGCCACAAATTATGTTATCAATTTCGGTCTAAATATTCAAGGTATATTTACATACTTTTTCTGTCTTTCAATTCTTCTATTTTAGCGTCATTGAACCTAGTCCCTTGTTTTTGTTTTGAATAACCAAGATAACCACATACCCTATTAATTTCAAGAATGTTATGAGAACCACATGATTCACAACAATCTACTTTACCATCTTTTTCTGGACTCCAACCGCAATCTTCACAGAAAGATTTATTTGCATTAATACCAGAATAGAAACCCATACTCATTCCACGAAGAACAATACCTTTTACAATATTAGGTTTTGTTGTGTCAACACGAGTATATTGAATATGGCCGCCGTTTATTTTATGGAACAATTCAAATTCTTGATCTTGTTTTTCAAATGGTGAAATCTCAGCCGAAACGTGACAATGAAAACTATTACTGAAATAAGCTTTATCTGATACGTTTTCAATAATACCATACTTATTTACAAATTGCTCTCTTTGTGTGCCAGCAAGGCTTTCAGCAGGAACACCGTATAGTGCATACAGATAACCATCTTCTTTTTTAAACGAATCTACTTTGTTACTAATATAATCAACAACTTCATTTACAAACTTCTTATCAGAATTATGTAGTTGTTTGTTTTCATACAGTACGTTCAATTCATTCAGGGCAGTAATACCAAAAGAAGCAGTAAAACTCTTGACAATATCCCCAATCAATTCATCAGGTTTCAGATTGCCACCTTTGATACCACCTTGAGTGAAGCATAGTGGGTTTGTGCTTGCTTTGTTGTTTGCAACAGCTTCATACCTGCGTTTCAGGAAACAACGAATCATATTTAGATAATAATCCAAAGTTTCAAAGAAGTCAAGGTTTTCTGTCTTAGCTTTCATATAAATCATTGGAAGATTTAGGGACACAGCACCCGTGTTGGCCCTTCCTGTAAAATACATTTCTCCATTTTCATCATAAAAATCAGATAGATATGCGCGACACATTTATGTTCAGGGAGATTCGCAACACCTCCCCCGCTTTATTCAAGCTGCTGCATGTCACCATGCAGATCAGACTATATCTTCCACGGATTGTGGCCTACCATTTCGAACAGCATTAGCTTCTGTCCTACACCGCTACACTCATCACGGTTAGTCGTTGGGCATTCAGATTAACGGCAAATAACTACACGTTAATCATTTAGCAACGGATTGCCTCATTACAGAGGGATCCCCGTTTTAGATAGGTTTTAGATGGGTAATTACGCGACTTTGTATTGTTCGCCCATCGGTGATACTACTTTTTTACTTTTCTTGTAATACTCTGCTACTTTACCAACAGTATCAATTGCAAGATAATCAGGATACAATGCCTTACATGAACAACTGATACTTAAATCAAACAATTCTTTTGCTTCTGGTATATTTTCATATTGTTCCCAACTAAACAAATGTACAAGTTTTGGGAATACAACCGGATTGTCTTTCATCCTATTTTTCAGAATTGCCTTGCATACCATCGACTGGTATTCACGATCTTCAGGAACATCTAGATTACCAAAAGTTAAAGTTACAAAGCTATAATCTCCACGAGAACTTGTTACACTATTCAACTTCATCTCTAGGCTTTGGAAGCCTTGTTCTAGATCATCTGTTGTTTTATTAATTGCATACATATATGGATCAGGTATACCATATTTTACTGCTTCTTTTCCATATCGGACAATTGACTTTTTAATATATTTTACAAGAATCTTATCAATATTATCAATTGTAAATCCGCCAAAATTCTGTGCTGAGGCAGAGAGTGTTACATCACCAATAACTTGAAGGCAACTGAGAACATTGGTCGGCTCTTTATATTTCAGATTTGCCATTTCAAACCCGTTTTCTAATACACTACCCATGTCAAAAAGGCAACAATTGAATCCGTTAAAAATTAGATCGCGCAAATCATGGGCATAAATATAGCCTGTACCTATCGCTTCAAGTTCGTCTCGTGTCAAATAATTAGACTTATATAATTCCTTTGTCAGGTATCCACGAATTAACGCTTGTTTGGTAGAGATTAGTGTAGATTCAAAGTTAGCATTTTCTCTGTCACCATATTTTAATGCCATGTTGGCTTTGCTGTAGATTTCAGCCATCATATCAACAAAATTAGTTTTATAATTTCTAAAAGATCGATATGAATCCGCAACCTTACATTCACCTAACTCTTGCAAACTGTTTTCAACAATTTTGTGCAGATTTTTTACATCTGTTTTGTCCTTTAGTTTGGAATATACGGTTGAGCTTAAACGACTATAAAATTCTTTGCTTAGTTTTGTATTTACTCTCTCGGCCGATTTTTCAACAGCATTAAAAATTTTATGCGGATCCCATTTTTCTTCTCTACCATCTTTTTTAATAATAAACATCTAAAGCATTCCCTCTTGTTATAAGGAGGCTACCCATTGCAACCTCCTATTG
>Ga0194136_1000051_pt1 | contig 71578 bp, 67 predicted proteins | sample TARM_MetaG_T3A_1_FD_134023 | JGI IMG/M metagenome (GOLD analysis project Ga0194136, IMG submission 134023) | Freshwater microbial communities from Pennsylvania, USA, analyzing microbe dynamics in response to fracking - TARM_MetaG_T3A_14 (version 2) | ecosystem: Environmental > Aquatic >...
CACCCGGGCGACATCATCCCGGAATGGTGGGCGACATCATCTCGGAATGGGTGGGCGACTTCAAATCGGAATGGTGGGCGAGATCATCTCGGAATGCTGGGCGACATCGAGCGGAATCCGCATGCAGGAGCAGGCTTGGCGTCCTGTGCCAGTTGACGGAGCAAGGGCATAGCGTGCTTGGTCGTCTGCTGTTGCTTCTGCCGCTGTAGCTTCTCAACGATCCTTCCAATACCCGGCTCCAGCACGTCGGGCATGAAGGGCTGAGGGGCTTCCGGGGTTGGCCCCCAAGGCTGTGTAGGCGTCGGACTGCTGGCCTGCTCGACCTTCGGACCGGTCGGGCTCTGATTGAGTGCGGTCGGGACACGGACATTGCCGCTGGTGTCACCGAACTTCTCCGCAAACGTCTTGGCAGGCGATGCGAGGCCAAGCGCCTTGTCCAGTGTCTTGAGACCTTTGTAAGCCACGACAGCACTAGCAAGGCCCCCAAGCGCTCCAGGGACGTGTGCAACAACGGCATCCAAGCCCACGCCACCGCTCGCCACCGCACCACCGCCAGCGAGGGCACTAAGCTTTCCTGCCTCCTTGGCGAACGGCCAAACGAGCCGCTTAGCGGCTTGATGCGTGCCACCAACGAACGTCCCGCTGTTCTGGTCGAAGTTGCCCATGTCAGTGAGCTTGCTGAGCGCCGTGGCCTGCCTGACGAGGGACGAGAGTTGTTCGTTGCCTTCCGCGTCTACCGCTGCGAGGTTCTTCTTGCTGAGCGCTTCACCGCGCTTGGCTGCGTCAATGGCGTTCGCCGCCTCTGTAGAGGCGTTGGACACACGCTTGGCAGCATCGCTCAACTCGCGGTTCACGTCCGACACAGCACGAGACGTGGCGTCGAATGACACCTTCGGGTCTGCGAGGTCTGAGCCACCAGCATTCTCAATGATGCGGTTGGCGGCCATCGTCGTATGTTCGTCCGAAGCCTGCCCACGCATCCGTGCGGAGGTTACGGTCTCCTTCGCCGCACGAGGCGCGGAGAATAGGCCACCGCCCAGAGCACCAAGCGCAAGAGCGCCCTTGGTCTCCTGGGCATCCATCGGCTGGTCAGTGCCTCGCTTGGCGAAGCCTTGGGACACGAGGTCCTGAGCGGCGTTGGTGCCGCCTTCGGTCGCCGCAGCCTTGACGACGTTGCCAGCGGCCTGAGCAGCGCCCTTGATGCCAGTCCCGGCGACCTTCGCTGGGTTGACGATGGCGTTGGAGCCCATCTTGTTGAGGGCACCCTGTACGAGCGTAGACTGCAAGCCCGTGAGCTTGTCTTCGGCCGTGGGCTCTGCGTTCGCGTCGCCTGTGCGCGCCTGGGCACGCTTCTCGGCTTCGTTGCCAGCCGTTCGGGCTCCGAAGGTCACTGCGTTGGCGAGGTACTGCCCCACGGGTCCAAAGCGCTTCGTGAGCAACTGGCCCGCAACGTCGAGAGCGAGGCCGGGAGCCTGTTCGACCATGGCGCGGGGAGCCTGCGACCAGTCGAGGCCCAGCGTGTGGTTGTCAGCGCCGTCAGCCGGATACATGAACGCTTCGGAAGCGGACTTATACTTCGGATTGGACTTCGCGGCGGTGCTGTCGAGGACAGCCTTGCCAGTGCTCGGGCTCAGGTAGTCCTTGATGGTCTTACCCACGCCCGACACAACGTCTGAAGTGCCCTGCGAGAGAGCACCCAGCATCGACGTGTCAGGCTTTGTATCGCCAGTCGTCTTGGCGATGTTCTGTGCGTGCCAGTCTTGCACGCCGGTTAGCGCTGATTGCTCATCGGGCGCTTCAACGACCATATGGCGGCCATCGGGTATTTGTATTGCGTAGGTTGGCATTCGTTCGTGTTCTTATTGGTTGGGCCTGGGAAGGTAAGGGGAGTACGTCCCGGCTGGTCTGCCTTGGACCATTTCGAGGGTGAAGCGAAAGGCCGCTGGGGTCTCCTTCATCTTCACTCGATGGTTAGTTGCTACCCAGCAGAATTGCCGAGCAAGGTAGCGGATATCATCAGCGCTCCATCCAGCTTCGAGCACTGCCGTTAGGCGGTCGATATCGAGCATGTCTCGGCACGCAGCGAGGATCGGCTTGTAGTCAGCAGGCACGTTCGGCTTTGTGGAGCGAGTGAGCTTTATGGCTGCTCGTGCAGCCCGTGCGCCCTCATTGGCCTTCCATCGCGCTTCATCAGCCGCTCGCTCCTCTGGACTGTAGTAGCGCCGTTGCGAGGCATCTTGAATGGCTATGCGGTACTTGAGGTCGCCGCCTCTGCCTGTGTATCGGCGTGCATCGGCTTCTATCGCGCTGGCGGTCCATCCCTGTCGGATAGCTTCGCCAAGCGTAAAACGCTCTTGGAGCGAGCGGCACACAGAACGCAGGAATGCAAACTCCTTACGCCTGCCTGCCGCAATAAGTGCAGTCATCTCTCTCGATTTCAGATTAGTGGTGGTATCTGCGCTGGGGCTCTTTGGGCTCGCTGCTTCAGGAAGCGACGGGCGAAGAAGTCGTGGTAGAGCGCCGAGTTAATGATGGCGATGAGGTCTCGTGGCTTCATCGCGTAGAAGGGCTTCTTGAAGTGCTTGCGAGCGAAAAGAGCTAGGTCGGTTTCTCGCCAGCCTGCATCAATGACGCTGGTGAGCTTCTGAAGCTCTACCGGGCTTTCACAGGCCCCATAGAATGCCCTGAAGGCTTTGCAGGTGTCGATGGCTCTGCCTCAGTGTTGCCGTCGCATGGTCTTGGCAACATCGACCATGATGAGGTCGGTGACGTTGTAAGGGGGCACGAAGCCCTCAATGAACTCGTGGAGCGCTCTGCCTTCCCGTATCACTGTTCGGAGCAGGCGGCGCTTTGCGTCGTCTTTGCAGGCTTTGAGGAGCGGAAGAAGCTCCAGAGCGCGTTCGGGCGATATCGTCGTATGCGTTGGGGTCTTCATTTCTGATGGTGGTGGGGGGCTGAAGGATGGCGGAGCACTTTCGGTGCGCGGAAGGGGGCTGCGTAAGCTCCCCTTGCCCTCGTGCTTATCGTCGCCTACTTTTCGGGTGTGACGCGCCGCTGTGAACAGCGCGCCACGAGCGCTAGGCGATTAGATCAGGTAGAGGGCGAGGCTTATCACTAGGCTTCGCCCTTTCCATTTCCACCGTAGACGGCGCGCCTCCCTGTATAGGCGTCCGACTAAATCGCTAACGCGCTGTGCTAATTGAATTTGCGCGGATAACGGCCTTAATCATCGAAGTGCCACGATTTGGCCCACAGGCAGGGAAGGCCCCCCTCCCTCTATAGGTACACTCTGAAACGGTGAACCGCCTGACAACATTGCCGAAAGTTGATCTTTTGGGCGCATTCGTATATACGAGACGAAACACTTAGAGGTCTTATGCGCGAGGAAGATTGCCGGGCTGCTCTGGAGGGAATTAGGTGGTCCAGTGGTCCCGTGTGTCCGCACTGCACCGCATCGGGCACCGCCATTACCTTGATAGGCGGGGCATCCCATCGTCCCGGCCTCTACCTGTGCTCAGAATGCAGACGGCAATTCACCGTCACCGTGGGCACACCGCTAGAGGGTTCTAAGCTTCCCCTTGCTGCCTGGGTTTCGGCGGCACACATGCTCAACAGATTGCCCCATGTCGTGACAGCGCGAGAGATCGAGCAGGCGTTAGGTGTGACGTACAAGACAGCGTGGCACATGGTGCAGAAGCTCTTGGGGGCTGTTGAGAGCTATAGAGGTCCCCTTCCATTCTTCGGTGCCACCGTTAGACAGCGGATTGAACCGCTGCTGCCTAAGAACAGGAACACCAAGAGCGCTTGGGCGCGAAGGCGTGCGAAGATCAATGCGGGCACGTACAAGGCTCCGCGAGTGCCTGTAGCCGTTGGGGCGCTGTCAGCCTTGAAGTTCTCACCGCCACCCAGCAAAGCTCATGTAGAGCGCACGGAGCGCTTCTTGCGATGGGTGCTGAGCAAGAGAGAAAGTAGATGAGTGCTTCTAGACGGCAAACGCCCGTGCCTATCATGACCGATGATGAACAGCGGTACATGGCCTTCGAGGGGCTTGTTCAGTGGGTGTCTAGCTCGATTGCGCAAGGCAAGCGCATTGCCGACGCTACCGCGACTATGAGCCCCTACAGACGCGAAGACTTCAGGTTGTTAGCGGCACAAGTGCGAACAGAGCATCACTACTTTGCCATCGCCGCCTACAAGGTTCTCGAACATCGTGAATGGGTTCGGGGCCTGGGTCTGTGCCCAAATGTGGATTTCTCAATGCTTGACCAATTCTCTGCTTCCGATATCCGCGATCTAAGGAACATGAGGGAGCACGTCGTGGACTACTTTAGGGGCGTCGGCCGCGACAAGCATCGTTGGTGGAAGGAGACGCCGGAGTTCAAAGCGGATGCCAGTGCATCGGCGGGAACCCACATCGGAGGTAGGCTAGACTGGAAGCAGTTTGCACTCGCCGCTGAGGCGCTTCTTCCAGCGTTGCTCGCGGAGCCGATACCTTACCCGCCCCGGTAGCGGTATCAGTTCGGAGGGACCCATTCTCACTGTCAGACGGAAGGAGGGGCCCTTTGCCATTCCGCGACGGCCCCGGGGGACCCAGAGCTTTCACGCGCCGCTTTGGTCGAACAACAACGGCGACTTTAGGTCCCATTTTTGAAGTCGCATTTGGCAAGAAATGGGCCAGTACGGACTGTCGCCAGGGACCCTAGAGGCCTCGAAGAGACAGCCAAGGGAAGCGAAGGGCAGCGAGAGAGCCAAGCGCTGCTTCGGAACGCATGAAGTCTTCATGCTCTCGCTAACGCTATCGGAAATCGGGCTGTTGCTTCCCGACAATGGGCCAAGCTATGCCGCAAGCGAGAGCGCTTGGCATAAAGCCGACACTGCCGCAAATGCCGCAGCGAACATGTTGAGGCGCGCAGCCTTCTTCATTGCGGTTTGGAAAGGCTCAAGCCCGTCGATGCCTTCGTAAGTCGATCTGACGACCGGGAGATTGACGAGCGCTGACGCAGCCCAAAGAATGGCAGCAAGCAATGCGAAGGCAGCACTAAGCCAGCTGAGACATTGAGCGCCGTGCGCTGTGATCCAATGATAGAGGACCATCTAATCACACCGCCCCTGGAATGCGATTGAGCAGCCGTGCCACGGCCGTAACGTGCCAAGAGCCCCCACGAGGCGCATTGATGCCCTGGTTGTTTAGCTCCTCAGTGATGCCACGGACGCTCGTGACGCCAGAGCGCTTGATGCCCTCAACGATGCCCTGAAGGTCCATTGCGCGCTGTGCGGCCTTCTCTTTGATCCTCGCCACTGCTTCAGCGTTGCCGGTCTGCTTGCCCCGGAGAGCGCGCGCGCCGTTGGGGTTGCCCAGCTTCACCCCTCTGGCCTTTACGGCGGCGAGAGCATTCTTGGTTCGCTCGCTAATCATCCCGCCTTCCAACTCCGCTACCGCTGCCATCTGGGTCAGCAGAAAGCGGCCCATCGGCCCAGGGGGGACGCTGGGCAGGTCGCAGAAAACCAAATCGACGCCAGAGTTCACAAGCGACCGCAGGAGGTCCACGTTGCGCGTCAGGCGATCCAGCTTCGCGAAGACGATCTTGGCCCCGATAGCCTTGGCGTGGGAGAGGGCGGCCGCCAGCTTGGGCCGGTCCGACTTCTTGCCGCTCTCGGTTTCCACGTACTCCGCCACCAGCGTCCAACGTCCCCCATTGAGGTAGGCATCGACTGCGGCGCGCTGAGCTTCAATGCCAAGTCCTGAACGACCCTGCCTATCGGTGCTGACCCGGAGGTAGGAGATAAATTTTCCACTGGCCATGGTCCAAACACCCTGAAACACATTTTGCTGTAACCGACGTTACATGAAAATGTGTACAACGCTCATAGGACTTTTTGAATCCCAGGGATTCCGATTTGCATGGCTGGCCTTCAACCGTTCGGGCTGTGGGAATTGGGGAGAGCACTCGCAATGGGTGTGCAATACCCCGCCTTGCACGTCGAATCACTATAATGGGGACCGCAAGCGAATCAGCGGGCAAGTAGAAATCGGTCGGGGTTCTGAATGGAGAAGCGCCAAATTACGAATGACGAAGCGGAGATCATCCTTTCCTACGATGAGAACCACTTCCGCGATTTGAAGGCAAAAGAAATTGCGCCTGCGAAGCTCTCGCGCGCCGTTTCCGCTTTCGCCAACACCGCAGGCGGGGAACTGTTCGTGGGCATTATGGAGCATGACGACGGTACGAGAACCTGGGCCGGATTCGGGGACATAGAAGCGGCAAACGGCTTAGTGCAAGTGCTTGAGGCACTTTCGCCAATGGGCAATCTCTATTCAGCGCAGTTCTTGAGCGCGACAGGTAAGGAGGGACTCGTTCTTCATCTGGCTGTCCGCAAGACGCGCGAGGTCATTAGCGCAACCGACGGCACGGCCTACGTCAGGAGAGGCGCGCAAAACTTGCCCGTCACAGGAGAGGATGCGCTGAAACGTCTCCATCTCGACAAAGGGCTTTCGACGTTTGAGGACGATACCGTTAACGTACCTAGCGACACGATTACCAATTCAGTTACGACGCTTGAGTTTGTCCTGTTACAGGTTCCGAGTGCGGAGCCGGATGCTTGGCTGAAGTCGCAGTTCGTTCTTACGAATGATAAGCCCACCGTCGCTGGAGTGCTGTTGTTTGCGGACGAGCCGCAGGCCGCATTACCGAAACGAAGCGCCATCAAAGTGTTTCGCTATGCCACCAGGGAGGAGGGAGTAGACCGAGAAACGCTCGCATTTGATCCTCTCAGCATAGAAGGTCCGATCTACGATCTAATATCGAAGGCCGTTTCTACAACGAAGGAGATCGTTCAAGGCATCAAACGCGTGGGCGAAGCTGGGTTGGAAGAAGTCAGCTATCCAGACGAGACTCTGCACGAGATCATAACTAACGCTGTGCTCCACCGGGACTACAGCCACCAAACCGATGTTCAAATACGCATCTATGATGATCGAATTGAGGTTGAGAGCCCCGGCCGCTTTCCTGGACACATTACAGCAGCCAATGTCCTTACAGAGCAATTCGCACGCAACCCGAAGCTGGTGCGCCTGATCAACAAATTCCCAGATCCTCCTAATAAGGACGTGGGGGAGGGTCTAAACACTGCTTTCGCGGCTATGCGGCGCATAAGATTGAAGGAACCAGAGATTGCTGAAGGCGCGAACTCAGTGACAGTCTTCATTCGCCATGAGCGCCTATCGTCGCCTGCTTCGATGGTCATGGAATATCTTGAGACCAATCCGACCATTACCAACGAAATCGGGCGCGGCATCACGGGCTTGAGGCGAGACGTCCAGATGAAAGATATCTTCGTCCTATTGAGAAAGAAGGGGGTGCTGGAGCAAGTTCCTGGAAAGCGAGGCCGAGCCACAGCGTGGAGGAAGGTGCAGCCTCCCAGCTAGCGCGCGCATCAATACGGCGGATGATGACGATGGCAGCAGGGAGGCTCGCGAAGTGTCAAATGACAAGCGTTTATTGTTCGGCAGTGATTTTGGTACGGGCGAAAGCGCGCTTCATTTCTTAAGCAACCAGAATTTCCATGAGGCAAGCCTGATCGTTTGGCAGCCCTCGACAGCGTTCGGCGAAGTTCATCCACAGCAGCACGGGCGCGCCGTGGCCTCTTTGGACACTGCAATGCTTCTTTCAGATAGGTTGTCTTCCCTTGCTGATTGGATAAGGCAAGGTCACACGCTCATACTGATCGGACACGCTCCCCTCAAATACAATTTTCAAGACCCGCAGTCAGGCCGTGTCGTTCCTGTGCCGTTAGAAGGGCATCCTCCGCTTGATGAGATTGAATTCAAAAGCGCTGGCGGTACTCGCATCGAGTATTGTGGTCCAGCGTCCGCTTCGAACCTGTTCAAGCCCCACTTACCACTCCTCAAGTACGATGTGGTAATTGGCGGAGAGGGCTTGGCGCCTCTTCTGCGAGTGGCGCTTGGAGGGCGAGGAGAGCCGCAAATTGTTCGTGGCTATCGTCGCTATGGAGGCGGACTTATCGTTTATTTGCCCAAAGTAGTCGTGGGCGCTCAGACCGCTGCCTTCATAGACGATGTTTCGCAGCTTCCTGGAATGCTCGCACCCTCACCGACAGAAGTTCCTCACTGGATTGATCGATATCAATCAACAGGCGATAAGGAGCTATTCGCCAAAGTTGCAGCTTTAACAAGCCGTCTCGAAGAGTTACAGAGCCAGTTGAACGTTCAGCAAGGCCTCATCCAGAGTTCGCGTGACCTGAAGAAGCTGATTTTTGATACCGGCACTGGGTTTGCTGAGGCCGTTGCCGACGCCCTAGAAGAACTTGGATTGTCCGTTGTTGAAGGCCCACACCCTCGTGCAGACCTCCTCGCATCGGACGGAGCGCGATATGCGGCTGTCGAGGCTAAGGGTATCGAGGGCACAACGAAGGAGAAGGATGTCCGAGAGGTTGCCCAGTGGATGGCCGAAGTGGATAGCGCTCTGGCGGACGACGGTGACGACAACGACCCTGACTTGGCTCGGTACGTAACGCAACTGGCTAAGTTACCGATCCAACGAGACGGAAGTGACTGCAAGGGCCTTCTGATTATGGGCACCTATCGTAAGCTTCCGTTGTCGGAACGAGACTCGCCAAGCTTCACGGAGCCGGTTGTCCGAGTGATAGAGCGGGCGGATATTTGCGCGCTAACAGGAGCGCAATTGCTGGGGCTTGTCTTGCAGTCGCGGGAAAATCCCGCTTTGAAACCGATCATACTTAAGGAGCTTTTCGAGACACGAGGGGTCCTCGCGCGCGCATCTAGTTGGGACGAGTTCTTAGCGAAAGTAGCACCTGAAAACGCGGTTAAGGACGGTTAGGAGCCAATTCATGCCCCGCGTAGTTCCCTCGCAAGTCGCTTCTTTTATCGATCAAGCGTTCGAGAGCGATGCCGTCGGCGTCAGTCACAACACGGCAGGGATGTTTTCAGCGCTTGTGCGCCTGGTTGAGGAGATTCCTCAAGAGTTGCTCACCTTGGGGGCATCCGACTACGATGATCTAATTTGCGGAATGGAGGCGATACGAAGCAGCGTCACTTTCTGGCAGCAGAAGGGAGTAGGTTCTATCGGAGCACCCACGGTAGTTAATCGGAGAGCGCTGAATCTAATTCACTCAGCCTTGCTCAAGTGCCCGGATGAAATTCCGTCGCCCTCTACCGCAGACTTGGCGTTCATTGAAGACGCAGAGCTCAAAGATAGCATACGGCTAGACATCAGCACGGCCACCAGCGCGTTTCACAACGGTGAGTGGAAGGCCGCAACAGTGTTGGCTGGCTCGGCCGCCGAAGCATTGCTTCTGTGGGCAATCACGGATTCGTCCGAGCTACAAACCTTGCCATCACCTCCGAAGGGTGCGCCAGATCGGTGGGGTCTTGGTGACTACATCGGCGTAGCCGAAACACTTTCCCTCATCGACGCCGATACTGCGAAACAGGCTACATTGGCGAAGAATTTCCGAAACCTTGTGCATCCCGGGCGCGCGCAGCGGTTGGGCGAGAGCTGCGACCGCGCGACGGCTTTAACCGCGCTGGCCGCGTTGGAGCACATTGTACGGGACCTGATTAGACGACCCGCTCCTTAATCAGGCAATCAAATGCTCCTGCACTTAGTCTGCAAAATCCTACATTAGGCGAGGTCTGCATCTCGTGCGAACGTGCGCAACAGAGCCGTGGAAGGCTCCGGAGGTAGCGCGATGGCTGACAAGAAGTTCAAATGCGTCCCGTTTGTAACGGAGGTTATGACCGCGCGCTATCCGAGGCTGTCGGAGCCTGACACCCAGGGCGAGTACGCTGACGGCAAGTACAAGACGGAAGCGACTGCTGGCAGCGACTACACCGAGCGCTTGCAGGATGAAATCCAAAGGGTCGCGGAGGCCAACTTCCCTCGTAAGAAGCACGTACACGTTCCGTGGAGGGACACGAGGGAGGGCGAGATTGCCTTCATCTTCAAGTCTCCGAAGATGCGGCCGGAGCTTAGCGATGCCAAGGGCAATCCTCTTGTGGCTGGCATTGTCATCCATGGAGGCTCGCTTATTCGCCTTTCGGGCGTCATCGCTGCTTGGGAGAAAGGGGCCAAGCGGGGCGTTTCGCTGTGGCCAGATGCCGTGCGCGTCATAAAGCTCGCTGACGGCGCTGAAGCCGCGCGGGTTGATGATCCCGAAGGCATCCCCAGCGGCGCGCAGGCGTTCGGGCCTCCTGAAGACGGCTTTGACGGGGCTGCATACGCCCAGTGGTGCAATCGCCTTGATTGCCCGTTCAATCGGCGTCAGGCACCGTAGCTGAAGCCATCGCTTTCATCACTTCGGTTCCGTAGTCCACCTTTTCAATAGCCTTCCGTAAGTTCACAAGGTCTCCCTTGGAGTAGTGGCCATAGGTCATGCTTCCCTTACGGCTATGTCCTACGAGTAGCTTGACGGTGCTCTCAGGCACCTCCAGCCCTTCCATACGTGTGATGAAGGTATGCCGCAGGGCGTGGAAGTCCTGCTTATCTCCAGTGACCCCCGCCTGATCTCTGAACCGGCCATACGCCTTGCTGATGTACCAGGAGCGTTTGTCGTCTGGTCCGCCCGGCTCAAGACCTGCGAACAGATACTCATCCTTGTCCTTCTGGCGGCGCTCTATGATGCCCACGGCTAGGGGATGGACAGGTATCTCACGTTTGGCCGCGCGCGTTTTGCCGCTGGTGATGACCAACCAATATCCATCCTCGCGCTTGTGAACGTCAGAGCGCTTCAAGGCGCACAACTCCTCCAAGCGCGCGCCATGCAGTAAGGCGAGCCTAAGAAGGTCGCTAAGGACCTGGGCGAACTTGGGTGTGCTGTAGCGGCCTTTGAGGAGCTTCAAAAGCGCGTCCTCACTGAGGCGCTTGCGGTCAGGCTCCTGCTTCTTGCCAAGTTGCTGGCCGAGCCAAGGATTGTCCCCGGCCACCCCACGGCCTTTTAGCCAACGCCAGAGAGAGGAGAGGGAGGAGACGTGCCGTCTGGCGGTAGCGCGGGCAAAGCCGGAGGTGTTCATAAGGTCTGTGACGTATTCCCCCGCCTTCTTCCGGGTCACCTCCTCAATGGACACGCTGTCGCTGGCCCAGCCCATAAAGCGCTTAATGGTGCTCTCGTGCTGCGCCTTCGTTTGGCCCGCGTGCTGGACCTCAGCCAGCCAGAGGGGGTACTGGTCCTTCAGCAGCGTGGCTTGACCTGTGGCAGCGTTGTAGAAGCGCGCAGCGGCCTCTGAGCCATCCTTGTCGAGTATCTCGCGCGCCTTAGCCTTCAGCCGGTCAAGCTCTTCTTCGTATTCGTTCCACTCGTGGTCCTCTTCGTCCTCGTGCCACACGTTCTTGGAGCTTTCGAGCGCTTGGCGGAACTCGGCCGCCAGCCGGGACAGCTTCGCATCCTCATCGCTGGCGCCTTTAGCCAGTTCAGCAATCCGCCGATGGAAGTCAGCAACATAGAAGTGCTTGCGCTTGTTCGCTTCAGCAAGGCTGTCGGTGCCCAGAGACTTTTTGAAGCGCTTCCGGCCTGCCTTCGCCTGTAGCGGCTTAGGTACCTCCACCACGACCGAATATGTGTTGTACTGCTTGACGAGATACTTCCGGTCCATTGGGCAAACCACCTAGCTGACCCACCTAGACTTATTGGCGAAAACATCTATAAACAAGCCATTCTAGGGCTTCCGCGACGTTCTGGCAGAGTATCCAGGTTCCCCAGCCAATCTGCCACAGCGGCGAAGCCATACCCCAAAATTCCGATGATCGCCCGCGGCCACCAGCTCCCGATGGTGACGCCGGTCGTGACAAGACAGCAGCCCACGGCATCGAGGCTGGATTAGCCCGGCGTAATCCACCATGGTCTCGCGCGTGAGGTCCTGGGTGTTGCGACAGAGGTTTGGGTGATGGACGAAATTCTTTATGCGCGCGAGGCGTCGATCGGCGTCGACGAGTTCATCGAGGTGTTGCGCCAATCGGGCCTCGGCGAGCGGCGTCCGCTCGCGGATACCGAGCGGATGGCGCGGATGATCGCCAATGCCAACCTGATCGTGACGGCGCGCAAGGCGCACCAACTCGTCGGCGTCTCGCGCGCGCTGACCGATTTCGCCTATTGCTGCTATTTGTCCGACCTTGCGGTCGATCGCCAGTATCAGGGGCATGGCATCGGCAAGCGCCTGATCGCGGAAACGCGGCGCTTCGCCGGACCTGAATCGATGTGCCTGTTGCTGTCGGCGCCTGACTCGATCGGCTTCTACAAGACCATCGGCATGCCGCAGCCCGACAATGCGTTTCTCTACAAGCGCGAGCGATAGCAGGCGGCGATCCGCGCCGCGCTATTTGATCTTGTCGTAGACCGTCGCGAAGTCGGCGAGCGGCATCGGGATCGAGATGGTCTCCTTGCCGAGATTCTGGAACGAGACCTTGAGCTGCTTGCCCGATTTCAGCTGGGTCAGGACATCGGCGGCGATCGGCGCATTGATGTAGCAGCCGCGCGCCTCGCAGGTCTGGATCGGCACGTCGACCGCCTTGCCGTCGTCGACCTGCAGCTTGGCACCGACGGGCAGGTTCAGGCCGAGCGGAAGCTGGATCAGCGCAACCGGGGCACGGGTGTCGCCGGGAACGCGGATGTTGACCAGCACGATGAGCTGGCCGGTCTTGCTGAGAACAGCGGTCTGCTCCATCGCGCATTCGAGCGGCGCATCGCGGCTCGCGCTGGTGCAGCGCGCGACCCAGCCGGCATTGTTGCCGGATGCATCGCCTTGCGGCGCGGCGGGCGCAGCTACGGGAGCCGGGGCGGGCACCGTCTTGCCCTTGGGCGTCTGGGCGTGGCCAAGGCCGGCTGCGCCGAACGCGGTGAACAGGACGACGAGAAGCGACTTTGCGACAATCTTCACGATACCGGCTCCGAAATGAACATCTTCGGATGTGCCGGTATGGAGGCAAATGTCAAGTCACTCGGCGGCCTGCTTGACCGATCGGTCCTCGCCATCGTCGGCATCGTGGCCGGCGCGCGGCGAGCGGCCCCAGTTCGCAAACGCGTTGGAGAGCCGGTCGAGATAGAGATAGACGACGGGCGTCGTGAACAGCGTCAGCGCCTGGCTGACGATCAGGCCGCCGACCATGGCGTAGCCGAGCGGCTGGCGGATTTCGGAGCCGGTGCCGGTGCCGAGCATCAGCGGGACGCCGCCGAGCATAGCGGCCATCGTCGTCATCATGATCGGGCGGAAGCGGAGCAGCGCGGCCTGACGAATCGCCGCCACCGGCTCCATGTGCTGATCGCGCTCGGCGGCGATCGCGAAGTCGACCATCATGATGCCGTTCTTCTTCACGATGCCGATCAAGAGGATGATGCCGATCAGCGCGATCAGCGAGAAGTCGAAGCCCGCGGCCATCAGGATCGCCAGCGCGCCGACGCCGGCCGACGGCAGCGTCGACAGGATGGTGATCGGGTGGATGTAGCTCTCGTAGAGGATACCCAGGATCAGATAGACGACCACGAGCGCCGCCAGGATCAGCAGCGGCACGGTCGACAGCGATTGCTGGAACGCCTGCGCGGTGCCCTGGAAGCTCGAGCTCAGCGTCGCCGGCGCGCCGAGGTCGACCATGGCCTTCTGCACCGCATCGGTCGCCTGGCCGAGCGCGACACCCTGCGCCAGGTTGAACGAAATGGTGATCGCCGGGAACTGACCCTGATGGCTGATCGACAGCGGCCGCACCGGCGTGCTGGTCCACTTCGCAAAGGTCGACAGCGGCACCTGTTCGCCGGTCAGCGGCGACTTGATGTAGATGTTGTTCAGCGTGTCGATCGCGCCCTGCAGCTCCGGCAGCACCTCGAGGATGACGTGGTAGCTGTTGAGCTGGGTGAAGTACTGCGTCACCTGGCGCTGGCCGAACGCGTCATAGAGCGTGTCGTCGATCAGCTGCGGCTGGATGCCGTAGCGCGAGGCGGTGTCGCGGTTGATCTTCAGCTCGACCGTGGTGCCGTTGGTCTGCTGGTCGGTGGCGACGTCGCGCAGCTGCGGCAGCGTCTGCATCTTGGCCAGGATTTTCGGCGCCCATTGATTCAGCTCGGCAAGATCGGCGTCCTGCAGCGTGAATTCGAACTGGGTCCGGGTCGGTCGGCCGCCGAGGCGGACGTCCTGCGCCGCCTGCATGAACAGCCGGGCGCCCTGGACCTTCTCCAGCTTCGGCCGCAGCCGGGCAATGATCTGCTGCGCATTGGCGTCGCGCTCGTTAAGCGGCTTGAGCGTGATGAACATCGTGCCGTTATTGCCGGCGCGGCCGCTGCCGCCGATCGCCATCGCCACCGTCGCGACGGCGGGATCCTGCATCACGATCTTGCCGAGCTCCTCCTGCTTCCGCTTCATGTCGGCGAAGGAGATGTCCTGGTTGGCTTCCGAGGTCGCGGAGATCAGGCCGACGTCCTGCTGCGGGAAGAAGCCCTTCGGAATGACCACGAACAGGTAGATCGACAGCGCCAGCGTGCCGAAGAAGATCATCAGCGTGGTGAACTTCCAGCGCAGCGCGAGGTCGAGCCCGCTCCGATAGCCGCGCAGCATCGCGTCGAAGCCGCGTTCGCTGAGCTGGTAGAAGCGGCCGTGCCTCTCCTCGTCGTGGGCGCGCAGGAAGCGCGAGGCCATCATCGGGGTCAGCGTCAGCGACACGAACATCGAGACGAAGATCGTCATCGCCAGCACGACAGCGAATTCGCGGAACAGGCGGCCGATGATGCCGCCCATCAGCAGCAACGGGATCAGCACCGCGACCAGCGAGATGCTGATCGACACGATGGTGAAGCCGATTTCCTGCGACCCCTTGAAGGCGGCGGCCATCGGCTTCTCGCCCTCTTCGATGTAGCGGCTGATGTTCTCCAGCATCACGATGGCGTCGTCGACCACGAAGCCGACCGCGATCGTCAGCGCCATCAGCGACAGATTGTCGAGCGTGTAGCCGAACACCCACATCAGCGCGCAGGCGCCGAGCAACGCCAATGGCACCGTGACGGTCGGGATCACCGTGGCCCAGAAGCTGCGCAGGAAGACGAAGATCACCATCACGACCAGGAAAATGGTCAGGAGCAGGGTGAACTGGACATCCTCTACCGCGGCGCGGATCGTGGTGGTGCGATCGGAGATGACATCGATCTTGATCGCCGGCGGGATCGCCGCGACCAGTCGCGGCAGCGTCGCCTTGATCTTGTCGACGGTGTCGATGACGTTGGCGCCGGGCTGCTTGAAGACGACGAGGAACACGCCGCGCTTGCCGTTGGCCCAGGCAGCCTGCTTGGCATCCTCCGGTCCGGTGACGGCCTGGCCGATGTCGCGGATCCGCAGCGGCCCGCCGTTGCGATAGGCGATGATGACGTCGTTCCAGGGGTCTGCGGTGAGCAGCTGGTCGTTGGCGTAGATGGTGTAGGCGCGGGTGGCGCCGTCGATATTGCCCTTCGGGCTGTCGACGGTCGCGATGTTGATCGCGGCGCGGACGTCCTCCAGCGAAAGGCCTTTCGCGACCAGCTTGGCCGGGTCGATCTGGACGCGGACCGACGGCTTCTGCTGGCCGCCGATGACGACCTGCGCGACGCCGGAGATCTGGCTGATCTGCTGGGCCAGCTGGGCGTCGACGGCATCGCTCACGGTCGTCAGCGGCAGCGTGTCCGAGGTCGCCGACAGCAGCATGATCGGCGAGTCGGCCGGGTTGACCTTGCGATAGGTCGGCGGCGAGGGGAGGGTCTTCGGCAGCTGGCCGCTGGCGGCGTTGATCGCGGCCTGCACGTCGTTGGCCGCGCCGTCGATCGAGCGGTTGAGGTCGAACTGGATGGTGACCGCCGCAGTGCCGAGATAACTCGTCGAAGTCATCTGCGCGATGCCGGGGATCTGCGCGAACTGGCGTTCCAGCGGCTGGGCCACCGAGGTCGCCATCGTCTCCGGGCTTGCGCCGGGCAGGGACGCGGTGATCTGGATGGTGGGGAAGTCGACTTGCGGCAGCGGCGCGACCGGAAGCAGGGGGTAGGCAACGAGGCCGACGAACAGGATGCCCGCCATCAGCAGCGAGGTGCCGATGGGAAAGCGAATGAATGGTGCGGAAATTCCGGCGCTCATTCCTGCGTAACCTTCGACTGGGACTGGTCAGAGCTCGCCACCGCCGTCGTCACCAGGGTTCCCGGCGAGACCTTGTACTGGCCCGCGGTGATCACCTGCTGTCCCGGCGACAGGCCCTCGTCGATCACCGATTTGCCGTCGATCGATTGGGTCACCTTGATCTTGCGCAGCTCGGCCTTGTTCTCCTGATTGACAGAATATGCGTACAGGCCTTCGGTGCCATGTTGCACCGCATCATCCGGCACGACGGTGGCATCCTTCAATGTGCGGACCAGAAGCCGGGTCGAGACCGACTGGCCGGGCCACAGCGCACGGTCCTTATTATCAAACACCGCTTTCAGCCGGACAGTCCCGCTTGTCGTGTCGACCTGATTGTTGATCAGCGCGAGGGTTCCGGTCGAGAGCACCCGCTTGCCGTCGGTGGTCAGGGCAATGGTCTTGGGCGGCGCCACGGCCAGCGCCGCCTTGATATCGGGCAGCTGGTCCTCCGGCGCGGTGAAGATCACCGTGATCGGCTCGATCTGGGTGATCGTCACGATGCCGGTCTGGGCCGAGGCATTGACGATGTTGCCGATATCGACCAGCCGCAGGCCGACGATGCCGTCGATCGGTGACTTCACGGTGGTGTAGTCGACCTGGGTCTGCGCGTTGAAGATGGCGGCTTCGTCGGCCGCGATCTGCGCCGTGAGCTGGGCCACGGTGGAGCGCTGGGTGTCGAGCTGCTGGCGGGTCGCGAACTCGCCGAGCTTGGTGTAGCGCTGCAAATCGAGGTTGGCGTTGGCGAGGTTGGCTTCGTCTTGGGCCTTCTTGGCCTTGGCCTGGTCGAGCGTCGCCTGATAGGGCCGCGGGTCGATCTCGACCAGCGTGTCGCCAGCCTTGACGAACTGGCCTTCCTTGAAAGCGATCTTGGTGATCTGGCCGTCGACCCGGGTGCGGACCTGGACGGTGTTGAACGCCTGCACTGTGCCGAGACCGGTCAGGTAGACCGGGAAGTCTGCCTTTTCGACCGGCGAGATCTTGACCGGAACAGCCGGGCGCTGCTGGGCGGCACGCTTCTGCGAGGCCTCAGCGGCCAGCTTGTTGTCGGAATATTTTTGCCAGCCGAAATAACCGGCGGCGCCAACCGCAGCGATCACAAGAACCCAACCGATGGTGCGTGACTTGGACATGCGGACTCTTGGGTTCGACGAAACGATAAAGGGTGATCGAAACGGCTCTCAGAGCTTGCGGATATAATATGCGTGCACTTAATGTGTAAACACACCAAGGCTTGAGAATCCTAAACATTTGGAAAGGTTTAGGTCAGAAACGAGCAGAAATATTCCGTCTGGGAAACGCACCGAGGACCCCTATGTCGCTCGATCTCAAACGCCAGTTCATCGCGCAGCTCGTCGAGAGCTCGAGGCTGCTGCGCAACTATATCGATCATCGCGCCAAGGCGCGAGGGACCACGCGTGCCCAATGGATCGTTCTGTTCCGGTTGCGCGAGCAGGAGGGGCTTTCCCAGGTCGATCTCGCCGACGTCCTCGAATTGCAGCCGATCTCGTTGGTGCGGCTGCTTGACCGCCTGGTCGAGCACGGCCTGCTCGAACGCCGCCCCGACCCCAGGGATCGCCGCGCCAATCGCCTGTTCCTGACCAGGACCGGGCGCCGCCTGGTCGACGATCTCGACAGTCTGCGCGACGCGATCGCAGGCGACATACTGCGCGACGTATCGGACAGGCATATCGAGAGTGGCCTCGCCACGCTTCGCGAGGTCAAGGATCGCATCAAGGCGCTCGGTGAGGGCGCGGAGCACATCGCCGCGAAATAGCGCGCGTCTCGTTGCTCGCGGACCTGCCCTCGATTCGTTCAGCTGTCGCAGCTTGCGCGACGCGGTTGAATCGCCGCGGGATGTCGTTCATATCGCGCAGCGACAATGCGAGAGGATGAGGGCAGCGATGGATGAGTTGAACGGGCGCATGATGGCATGCCAGATCCTGGTCACCGGATTGATCGCGCGCGTCGCCAACGAGCAGCGTGATCCGCTGCGCTTTCTCTCCGACTTCCGCGACGAGATCAAAGCGGTCGTCGACGGTGTCAATATCGCCGGCCTCGAGAACAGCGACCGCGTGCGGCAGGTCGCGCAGCGGACCATCGACGAGCTGTTCTCGCTGATGAAGCCGCCAGGCGGCGAGTGATCGCGGAGTGGAATTCGTCGGCAGCGCGAAAGCTCGCCGACGGCGCGCCGGCAACAGTTTAGAACGATTATTAGAACGCTTAAAAACTAGAGTTTAGAACGATTTCAAACCACAAATTAGAATCCCTTTGAACTGGGGCGATTCAAGCAAACTGTGGCGCTGATCGCATTGATAAAAAAACTCACGCTCGATAACCGAAAGAGACAGTTCGTCGCACCGTGATTTCGCGACGAACGTGCTTTTTGGGGGCGTGGAAGAAATGAGCAATGTGAGGGCGCCGAGATCGCTGCGCTTCGATGCGGTGGTCGGTTCTGCCGATGGTACGGGATATTCAGCCACGAAGGTCTCCGCAGTCGCGAGCTTGATCGCGGTGGCGTCGTTTTCGGGAGCCGAGGCGCAGCAATCCACCCTTCCGCCGGTGAATGTCGATGCACCTGTGGCTCGCCCGCGGCCCGTTCGCTCGAAGCCCACGTCGGATCAGGTCCGCGCCCGCGACGCGCTGCGCCGCGCCGCGCGCCGCAGCAACCAGCAGGCCCAGCAGGCGCCGGTGCCGTTTCCCAATGCCGGCGGTCTTGCCGCCGACCGCGATCGCTACGCGGATCCGGCCGCGCCGTACAAGGGCGACCGTTTGCAGGCATCCGGCAAGTTTCCCGAACCGATCCTGAACACGCCGAAGACGGTCACGGTGCTGACCAAGGACATTCTCGAAGACAAGAACGCGACCTCGCTGAAGTCCGCGATCCTGTCGACGGCCGGCGTTACGCTCGGCACGGGCGAGGGCGGCAACGCGTTCGGCGACCGCTTCTTCATCCGCGGCTTCGATGCGCGCAATGATGTCTTCATCGACGGCGTGCGCGACGCCGGCGTCAGTGTCCGCGAGAACTTCTTCACCGAGCAGGTCGAGATCCTGCGTGGCCCGGGCTCGACGTTTGCAGGCCGCGGCACCACCGGCGGTGCGATCAACATCGTCACCAAGCAGGCGACGACGGAGAACAGCTTCTACAACATGGACACCTCGTTCGGCACCGATCGCACCAAGCGGGTGACGCTCGATGTCAACCAGGTGATCAGCCCGACGCTGGCGATCCGCGCCGGCGGCTTGTTCCAGGATGCCGGCGTTGCCGGCCGCAGCTATGTCACCGACAATCGCGATGGCGCGTTCGTCGCCGGAACGTGGAAGCCGGTCGATGCGGTGAAGATCACCGGCAACTACATCCATACCGAGCTCACCGGCATCCCGGACTTCGGCGTGCCCTACTACCGGCCGAGCACCGCGAGCACGGCCGGTGGCCCGTTCCCGGATTTCGGCGTCAACCGCAACAATTTCTACGGCTTCGTCAATCGCGACTTCTTCAGGACCGGGCAGGACATCGGCACGATCAACGCCGAGGTGCAGGTCACGCCGGACCTCGTGATCAGCAACAAGATCCGGGAATCGCGCTCGACCCAGAACTACATCGGCACGCTGCCGGAATCGCCGGCGTTGGCCAATCCGCTGTCGGCCTCGACATTGACCGCGAATCCGCAGAGCCGTTACCAGGTCACCGACGTGTTCGCCAATCAGACCGAAGCGACCTACAAGTTCAACGACGGCGCCGGCTTCAAGCACACAGCGCTGGCCGGCTTCGAGTATGACAACGAAAGGTCCTCGATCGACAAGTATCTTGGTCTGAACTCCGAAGCGTTGCCGGGCGGGTTCAGCGGCGGCGGATCGCTCGCCGGCGTCAGCGTGTTCAATCCGCAATACACGAACATTCCGTTCTCGGTTCCGTCGGGACTGTCCGGGCTGCCAACCAAACTCACCATCGACACCAAGAGTGTCTATGTCATGGACAGCGCCAATTACAACGATCTCGTGATCCTCAACGGCGGCGTCCGCTATGACGATTACAACATCAAGACCAGCGGCTATGGCACGGTCAATGGTGTTGCCGGCGTCTTCGGTCAGCAGCAGCAAGACTACGGCATGCCGAACTTCAACCTCGGTCTGACACTCAAGCCGTTGCCGAACGGGAGCGTCTATGCCGCCTATGCCACGTCATCCAACCCGGTCGGCGCGGAGTTTGACGGTTCGAGCATCCAGTATGGTGGCCTCGCGCCGGTTCTCAATGGCAATCCAAGCCAGATCTTCGGGCCGGAAAAGAACAAGGCGATTGAAGTCGGCACCAAGTGGGAGTTGTTCGATCGCCATCTGCTGGTGACCGCTGCGCTGTTCCAGACCGAGAAGGAGAACGCGCGCGAATCCATGAACGTCACGGCGGCGACCGCAACCGCCGCATGTCCTTATCCGGCCGGTACGACCGGAAGCGTCTCCTGCATCAGCGCCGGCGCGGCCTATCGCATCCGCGGCATCGATCTCGGAGTGGGTGGCAAGATCACCGACAAGTGGAGCATGTTCGGCGGTCTGGTGCTGATGCAGTCGGAGGTGACCAAATCGAATATTCCGCCGGCGAACACAGCTCTGTACACCACGAATGTCGGCTTGCCGCTTTCCAACGTGGCGCATCAGTCGTTCAGCATGCTGACGAAGTATCAGCTCACCGACATTTGGGAGCTTGGCGGGCAGGCGGTGTATCGCTCCAAGGTCTATGGCGGCACCTTCCTTGCCGCCAACCAGGGCACCTCGATCCCGAGCTATTGGCGCTTCGACGCCTTTGCCGAGGCGAAGATCGACAAGCATTGGACCGTGAAGCTGTTCGTCAACAACATCTTCGACAAGCGCTACTACGACGCGTTGTACCAGAGCGCGGCACCGTTCGTGCTCGAGGCACCGGGGCGCGCCGCGTATCTGGTCGTGTCGGCGCGTTACTGACGGAGGCCTCGCGGCACAAGATGCTGGTCTGCATTCCCAACGTATTGAGCAAGGCTGATGTGGCGGATTTCCGCCGCATTATGGAGCAAGCCGAATGGGAAGACGGCCGCTCGACCGCGGGGGCTGCCTCCGCGATGGTCAAGCGCAACGAGCAGTTGCCGCCCGACAGCGAGGTCGCGCGGCAGCTCGGCAACCGCATCCTGTCGGCGCTGTCGGCGAGCCCGCGTTTCATCTCGGCGGCGATCCCGCTCCGAATCTTTCCGCCCTTGTTCAACCGCTACGCTGCAAGCGACGGGCATCATTTCGGCCTACACGTCGACAATGCGGTACGGGGCGACAGGCTGACAGGCCTGCGGATCCGCACCGACTTGTCGGTCACGCTGTTTTTATCGGAGCCGGAAGAGTACGATGGCGGCGAGCTGGTCATCGAAGACCTCTACGGATCGCATGAAATCAAGCTGCCGGCGGGCGATCTCGTGGTTTATCCTGCTTCCAGCTTGCATCTGGTCACGCCTGTCACGCGGGGAATGCGGGTAGCGTCTTTTTTCTGGCTGCAGAGCATGGTACGGGATGCCCACGCGCGCAGCCTGATCTTTGATCTCGATACTGCGATCCAGGCCCTGGTTGAGCGGCTGGGCCGCGATGACCCCGAAACGGTCAAATTGACCGGGATTTATCACAACCTGATCCGTCACTGGGCTGAAGTGTAACTGATGATGACATTCAAGTTCCCCGCTGCATCCGCCCTGGTCGCCTCGCTGGCGGTGCTGATGCTGGCCGTGCCGTGCTCGGCGCAGCAGCAAACGGCGCCTGCCGCGCAGCCCGCGCCCGTGACCCGGGCCCAGCCTGCGGCCGCGGCTCAACCGCAGGCGGCCCAGCCTGTGGCGGCTGTCCCGACCGCGCCGGTTGCGGCGCCGCAAGCGCAGGCGGCGCCGACGCCCGCCGCGGCTCCGGCTCCAGCACCGGCAGCGCTCGATGCGTCGCCGGCCGCGCCCGCGGGCGGCGACGGCAAGGTGCTGAAATCGACCAGCACCGGCCTGCACGAATTGTCGCCGTGGAACATGTTCATGAACGCCGACATCATCGTGAAGGCGGTGATGCTCGGTCTCGCGTTCGCATCGCTCGTGACCTGGACGGTGTTCATCGCCAAGACGATCGAGCTGACCGTCGCACAGAGCAAGCTGCGCGGCGCGCTCGCCAAGATCGCTGAATCGCGGTCGCTCGCCGAGGCGCAGTTCGCGCTCGGCGCCAAGGGCACCGTGCTGTCCGCGTTCATTGCTGCCGCGATGCGTGAAGGACGTCTGTCGGCGGGCATCTCCAGCGACAGCGGCATCAAGGAGCGCGCGGCGTCGAGCTTTGCCGAGATCGTGCGCGCCGAAGCGCGCAAGATCCGCGTCGGCATGGGCCTGCTCGCGAGCATCGGCGCGACGTCACCCTTCGTCGGCCTGTTCGGCACGGTCTGGGGCATCATGAACAGCTTCATCGGCATCTCGAAGTCGCAGACGACGAACCTTGCCGTGGTGGCGCCGGGTATCGCGGAGGCGCTGCTTGCAACGGCGATCGGCCTCGTCGCGGCGATCCCCGCGGTCATCATCTACAACCATTTTTCGCGGCTCACGAAGGTCTATCTCGAGCTCGTCAACCGCGCCTCGGGCGCCGCGGGACGGCTGCTGTCGCGTGATCTCGATCGCACCCATGGCAGCATACCCGGCGACGTTCCGCGCAACGCGCATGCACGCGCCGCCGCGGCGGAGTAGGCGATGGCAGTCTCGATCTCAGAGAACGACGGCGACGACGATTTCGCGGAATCCCACGAGATCAACGTCACGCCGTTCATCGACGTGATGCTGGTGCTGCTGATCATCTTCATGGTGGCGGCTCCGCTCTCGACCGTCGATCTGCCGATCGATCTGCCGACCTCCAGCGCGACGCCGCAGAAGAAGCCTGACAAACCGACCTATCTCAGCATCAAGCCGGACCTGACGCTAGCGATCGGGGAGAACGCGGTGAAGCGGGCCGACCTGATCAATTCGCTGGATGCGGTGCCCGACATGAACCGGGACAAATACGTGTTCCTTCGCGCCGATCGCATGGTGCCCTATGGCGAGCTGATGGGCGTCATGGAATTGTTGCGCGCCGGCGGCTACACGCATGTGAAGCTGGTCACGCTCGAGGGCGTACCGGGCGCGCCCGCGGCCCAGCAGGCCGAGCCGGCCAAACCCTGACGGCGAGCAGAGATGTCCACCAATCCCGATCTCGATCTGCGGACGTCGAAGCGGCTCTGGGTGATCGCCGCGGTGACGGCGGTCGGGCTGCACCTCGGCGGTGCGGCGCTGGCGCTGGCGAATTTGCGCAGCGATGACGGCGACGAGGGACTTGGCGCCGCCGGCGCGGAGTACGCGGTCGAGCTTGCCTCCGCGACGGACGAGGATAATCCGGCGCCCCCTGGACCGGAGGACCGAGCGCAGGAAGCGTCGCCGGAAATGACCCAGCAGAAGGCGGAGGTCAAGGAGACCGACCTTCCGCAGGCCAAGCCGACCGAGACTGAGGACGCCGACCGCCTCGTCACGGAAGACAACAGCAAGAAGCCGAAGGAGGACGAGGCGCAGGTCGCCAAGGTTCAGACCGAGACGAGCGAAGCCGCCGAGAAGCACATCGACCAATCGCCCACCAAGCTAGAAGACGCGACGCGTCAGTCGGAGACCACCAAGGCGCCCAATCCCGGGATCGGCAAGGACAAGTTCGCGCTGACGGCCAAATGGGGCAAGAAGATCAGCGCCTATTTCGACCTGCACAAGAAGTTCCCGGAGAACAGGTCCAAGGATGCCAAGGTGAAGTTGGCCCTTGTGATCAACCGCGTTGGCAAGGTGTTGTCCGTTGCCGTGATGGAATCATCGGGTGATGCCGCCTATGACGACGCGGCGGTCTCGACGGTGCATCGTTCCAATCCGGTGCCACCGCCGCCGGCGGACCTGCGCGACGATCAGTTCTCCTTCAGCCTCGACTTCAAGTTCAGCAAGCCGAAGAAGTAGCCAGCCAAGGCGCGCGACCAGCGGTAGCCGGGGATCTCGTACGCGGGTCAGAACCGATCGAACGCGAGCACCTCGCCGTCGTCGGGAATACGCAACCGGGCAGCCGGAATGCCGCGTGATCGAGCGTATTGCCGGAGATCGGCGCGACTGACGGTCGCATGATCGAGTGCATCGAGATGCGTTGCGACGACGATGGCGTGGGGAGCCGCCTCGCATACGGCAACCGCCTGCTCGGCATCCATCGCGATCGGATCGCCTTCCCACAATGCGCCGCAAGGATGGATGACAATGATATCGGGCGCGGTGCTTCTGATCGTTTCCTCGACCGCCGGATAGAGGACCGTGTCGCCCGACCAGTACAGGGTCGGCTCGCCAGGCGCTTCCAGGCTGAAGCCGATGACCGAACCCATCTTCTCGACGACCGGACCATTGCCGTGACGGGCGTCGCGCCGCAGCAGCCTGATGCCGCGCCAATCGATCCGGTCTGCGAGTGGTATGACGTCCTCGAACCCAAACGATCGGATCTTGTCCTCGTCGCCGGGCTGGCAGACCAGCGGCAGATGCTTCGGCACCAAGGATTTGGCGAGGGGATCGAAATGATCGGAATGCAGGTGCGAAACGATGACAAGCTCGACGCCATCCAGGATGTCGTCGATGGGGATCGGCAGATCCACCAGCGGATTGAGTGACCGCCCGCCGATCGACGGCCGGCTGTGCTTCGGTGCAAGGAAGGGATCGACCAGTATCGTCCGGTCAGCGACCCTGAGCTTCAACGTCGCGTTACGCACCAGTTGCAGTCTCATTGAGCGTCTCCTTCGGGGTTCGATCGCTGCGCAAATCCGGCGACTTCGTCACGCGCGGAGCCGCAGGTAGAGATTGTTCAGGATCAAGGCGACGCCGGTCATGCATGCGCCTGCGATCTGGATCCGCGTCGGGACGACGCCGGCGATCGCCGAGACGGTGAATGCGGTGATCGGCACGACGTCCATGAAGAGCACGCCGTTGAGCGGCGTCAGGATCTTGTTGCCGAGATTCCAGCACAGCACGCCGACGACACTGGCAATCAGGCTCATGTAGAGCAGGTGCGGAACAATGAAGAGCAGATCGGCGGGGCCCGGCAGCGCGATCACCCGCGTCAGGGCGAGGATCGCGTTGATCGCGACGATCGTGGTCAGGCCGAGCGACATCGTCATGGTGGTGTATTTGAGCGCCGACCATCTTGCGAAGCGCGCCGCGCTGAAGGTGTAAATCAGCCAAAAGATCATTCCGAGCACGATCAGCGCGTTGGCCGAATAGTTCTGCGGTTCGCGCAGCAGCCCGCCGACGTCTCCCTTGGTGATGACGAGCGCGACGCCGCCGAACGACAGCAGCACCAGCAGCATCGTCACGAGCGGCGGAAGAACCCGGCGGACCACTGAGATGATGAGGATGCCGAGCAACGGCTGCGTGGCGGCCATGATCGATGTCGTCAACGCTCCGTCGCGTCCAGCCAGTTGCTGGCCGAGAAACACCAGGAAGCCGAAGCCGGCGAACCCGACCGAGCCCAGCAGCCAGGCGAGCGCGATCGGCTCGCCTTGCAGGTCCAGCGCATTTGGCCCCTCCGTGATCCTGAGCAGCACGAGCGAGACGGCCGCCGCGATCAGATAACGCAGGGATGTGAAGGTGAAGGGATCGACGCGGGTGAGCGCACTTGCCATCACGGGAAACATCAACCCGAACGAGACTGACGCTGCGAGGCAATACAAGGTCCCCTTGAGATACACGCCTTGCGCGGCCCGGTGCTTCCCGTGTTCGAGGGAGGACGCCGACGGTCCCGGCGACGACGTTGCAGTGTTGGTCATGATTTCTCCAGGCATGTCGGTTCGATTGCGAGGCTCGACCATGCGTGCGGGAAGCCGTTCTTGACCATTGGCACGAATGACATATATCGTGAATATCGTGCCAAGATCGCGACATACGAAGCCGGCAGGTGATGGCGGGGCCCGGCGGGATCGTTCCCGCGACAGGGTGGTCGCGGTGCTGGCCTATGACGGCGTCAATGCCTTCGAGCTCGGCATGGCGCTCGAGGTGTTTGGCTTGCCGAACATGAGACCGGACTGGTACCGGGTCGCGGTTTGCGCGGAGCGGCCCGGGGTGCCGCTCACGGCCGGGGCCGGCGTCAAGATCGTCGCCGATGCCGACTTCTCGTTCCTGTCGCAAGCGGGCACGATCATCGTGCCGGGTTGGCAGGATATCGAGGCATCACCGCCCGAGGCGGTGCTCGCTGCGCTTCGCCGTGCGCATGCGCGCGGCGTCCGCATCGCATCGATCTGTTCCGGCGTGTTCGTGCTCGCCGGCGCCGGACTGCTGGAGGGACGACGCGTCGCGGCGCATTGGGCTCATGCCGAGCCGCTGGTGCGCCGGCATCCTTCGCTGCGGGTCGATGCCAGGGTTCTCTACGTCGATGACGGGGACATCATGAGTTCGGCCGGGCGGGCCGCCGGACTCGATCTCTGCATCCATATCGTGCGCAAGGATTTCGGGCCCGAGATCGCCAATGATGTCGCGCGGCGCCTGGTGATCCCAGCGCATCGCGAGGGCGGGCAGGCGCAGTTCATTCCAAATCCGGTGGTCCTTGCCGAGGGCGATCCTCTCGCCGAGCTCTGCGCATGGATGCGGAGGAATCTGGATCGCGACCTGACGATCGAGAGCCTGGCGGGCAGGGCCCGCATGAGCCGGCGAACCTTCATTCGGCGCTTCGAGGCGGCAACCGGCATGTCACCGGGCGAATGGGTGCTGCAGGAGCGCATGACACAGGCACGAGATCTGCTGGAAGCCACCGCCATGTCGGTCGAGGACGTCGCGACCGCGGTTGGTTTCGGCACGGCGGATGCGCTGCGCCACCATTTTCGGACCCGCCTCGACACCAGTCCGATGCGCTATCGGCTGGACTTCGCCCCCAAGGCAAGACAGCCGCACAGGGCAGGCCAGCGAAGCTGACCCGCCCTGTACGGGGATGACGGCGCCTCAGCTCTTCTTCACCAGCGGGCAGGCACTCTTCTCGAGCGGCAGGAAGGCTTCATCCGCCGGGATCGTCGCCATCAGCTTGTAATAGTCCCACGGATATTTCGACTCCGATGGCTTCTTCACCTCGAACAGATAGGCGGGATGGATCTTGCGGCCGTCGACGCGGATCGAACCCTTGCCGAACAAGGGATCGTCGGTCGGCAACTCCTTCATCTTGGCGACGACAGCGCGGCCGTCATGCGGATTGCCGCCGAGCGCCTCCAATGCCTTGAAATAGTGGATCAGTGACGAATAGACGCCGGCCTGCACCATGGTCGGCGGGTTCTTCTTGAACCGCTCCATGAAGCGTTTGGTGAAGGCGCGGGTCTGATCATTCATGTCCCAGTAGAATGTCTCGGTGAAGTTCAGGCCCTGCGCAACGTTGAGGCCGAGCGCGTTGATGTCGGTGATGAACAGCAGCATGCCGGCAAGCCGCTGGCCGCCCGAGACGATGCCGAATTCGGCGGCCTGCTTGATCGCGTTGGTGGTGTCGCCGCCGGCATTGGCAAGGCCGACAATCTTGGCCTTCGAGCTCTGTGCCTGCAGCAGGAAGGACGAGAAGTCCGCGTTGTTGAGCGGATGCTTGACGCTGCCGAGCACCTTGCCGCCATTCGCGGTGACGACCGCCGAAGTGTCGCGCTCGAGCGCCTGGCCGAACGCATAGTCCGCGGTGAGGAAGAACCAGGTGTCGCCGCCGGATTTCACCAGCGCCTTGCCGGTGCCGTTGGCGAGCATGTAGGTGTCGTAGACCCAGTGCACCGTGTTCGGCGAGCATTGCGTGCCCGTGAGGTCGGACGAGGCGGAGCCCGAGTTCAAATTGACGACGTTCTTGTCCTTGGCGAGGTTGGCGATCGCGAGGCCGACATTGGAGGCTGCGAGATCGACGAACACGTCGACCTTCTCGACGTCGATCCATTGCTTGCCGATGTTGACGGCGACATCGGGCTTGTTCTGGTGGTCGGCCGAGATCAGGTCGATCTTCCAGCCTTTCGCCAGCAACCCGGAGTCCTCGATGGCCATCTGCGCCGCCACCGTCGAGCCGGGTCCGCCGATGTCCTGATAGAGACCGGACTGGTCGCCGAGGGCGCCGACCTTGGCGACCTTGTCCATCGTCTGCGCCGACGCACCGCCGGCGAAAACCAGGCTCGTGGTCATGACCAAGGCTGTCGTAGCCAAGGCTGCAATGGAACGCTTCATCTTCCCTCCAGTATGATTTTGTTCTTTTGGTTCCGCATTATGCCCGGCATCGGGCGCATCGCCTAGGGCGCGGGTTCGATCGATCGCGCGTGATATTCCACGCCGCGGCGATTGGATGGCCGGATGTGCGCGGCGCGATGCCGCGGCATCGGCGTGTCGCTCAAGAAAGCCCGGAATGAGATGAAGCGTGGACGGCGCTATTTCCAGTAGTAGCGGATCGCGACGTAAACCACGACGAGACAGGCGAAGATCAGCGCCACCGGCATCGGACGCTTGGCGTTCGGGCCGGAGGTGGTCGTCTTCTTGGCGGGCAGGCGGCGGAACGCGGTGACGTTGCCGGTGTCGGCGACCGGTTCGCGCGTGCGCGCCGGGACCTCCGGCGCCTTGCCGGCGCCGCCCATCTCCGCATAGTAGGTGCGATACATCTCCTGGATCGTCGCCTCGCTGGCCTCGGCGTCGCTCATCTGTTCCAGCAGCTTCTTGTGGATCGCCAGGAAATTCTGCGCCTCAGGCGGCAGGGCGGAGGCGCCGTTCAGCTTGGCCATCATCTTCCAGGTTGCAAAGTCAGCTCGCGCGCGGGTGTCGGCGCGTCGTGCAATCAGCATATCGGCAGCTTTGATCACCATGGCCTCGAAGCGTTCCTGTCCCTGCGCACGCCCGGGAAGATTGGGTTCCGGTTTTCCGATCGGGTCATGCGCAAATCAAAGCTATGTGTTTCCGGTGATGAGGAGAAGGGCGTTGATTACATAGCCGGTCAGAGTTCGCAGTATCGTTGAAATAACATCAAGATTTAGGCCGATCTGCCTGCCGATCACCGGCAGCAGGATCAAGAGTCCGATCAGAATCAGCATGCCGTAAGGCTCCAGCCGGGCGAGCGGGATCGCCAGCGGTCGCGGCAGCAGCCCGACCGCGACCCTTCCGCCGTCCAGCGGCGGGATCGGCATCATGTTGAAGATCGCGAGCACGATGTTGATCAGGAACGCGTTTTTCAAATTGTCCGCGGTCCATTTTGCCGCATCTGCGGGAACCAATGGCAGCGCGTGGAATGCCAGCGCCGCTGCCATCGCCAGCAGGATGTTGGTGACCGGGCCGGCCAGCGCCACCCAGACCATGTCGAGCTTGGGATGGTTGAGCTTGCGGAAATTCACCGGCACCGGCTTGGCGTAGCCGAACAGGAACGGCGAATGCGCGAACAGCAGCATCGCCGGCAGGATCAGCGTGCCGAATGGGTCGATATGCTTCAGCGGGTTGAAGCTGACCCGGCCGAGCTTCCAGGCGGTGTCGTCGCCGAGCCGGTGCGCGACAAAGCCGTGCGCCGCCTCATGAAACGTGATGGCGATGACCAGCGGCAGCACCCAGACGGAGACGTCGTAAAGCGAAATGTTCAATGGCGTGCCGCCTCGGATTCGCAGGGACCCGAGGTCAGGCTAGCACGGATTTGCTGAAGTCTTGGCTGGCGAGCGTTGCCCGCAGATCAGTGCGCGTCGGGTGCGACCGCGGGTCCGGTCGCGTGTGCCCGTTGCGGCTGGGTGGTCGCGATCCAGATTCCGGCGAACACGGTGACGATGCCGGCCATCAGATTCCAGCTCAGCGGCTCGCCGAGCAGGGCTGCGCCGACCAGCGAGGCTGCAATCGGATTGACGGTGACCGAGATCGCCACCCGGGTCGGCGTCGTCCGTTCCAGCGCGAACGCCCACAGATAGAAAGTCAGCGCCGCGCCGAAAGCACCGAGATAGGTCGCGCCGAACCATTGCGGCGCGCCGAACTCCGCGACCGGCGCAAAGCTGCCGCGCAGCAGCGAGGCCGTTATCAGGACCACTGCACCAGCCGCCATGGCGAGCGTCGTGAACGGGATCGGGCCGGAGCGACGGATGAAGGGTTTCGACCAGATGCTGTAGAGCGCCATGCACAGCGCGGCCGCGACCATCAACAGATCGCCGCGCCAGGCATCCGGTGGTGCCGTGGCGAGGCCGGAGAGCAGCGCCATCGCGACGCCGAGGATCGTGACCAGGACGCCTACGGTCTTGCGCGCGGTGAGCGGCTCGATGCCGAGCGCCGCGCCGACCAGCATGGTCAGCAGCGGCAGGGTCGAGAGCGCGAGTGCGCCGCGCGCCGCGGTCGTGAAGATCAGCGAGGCGTTGAACAGGATCGGAAACGCCGCGAAGAACAGCAGGCCGAGGCCGGCGACGCCGGGCCAGTCGCGCCGCGGCGGCCAGCTTCCACGATGCAGCAGCGCCAGCGGCAGCAGCAGCAGCACGCCGATGCCGAAACGGAATGCGCCGATCGCCAGCGGATCGATCGCGCCGACCAGGAACCGCGTCGCCCCGATCGAGGTTCCACCGATCGCACTCGACAGCACCGCAGCCAGCACCCCCCAGATTTCGCCCATCCCGCTCGATCCCCCTGTTTTGCTTGCGCAATCTAGGGACGAGGGCATAATCATGGAATGGAATATATTTGATCGAGCAAATCACATATCGTTATGAGCACCCTGGACCCGGATCTCCTGCAGGCCTTTGTCGCGGTGGCGGACCATCGCTCCTTCACCCGCGCGGCATCGGCGCTGGACCGGACCCAATCCGCCGTCAGCATGCAGGTGAAGCGGCTGGAAGAACGGCTGCAGGCCGAGCTGTTTCACCGCAGCACCTCCAGCGTCGACCTCAGTGCGGCCGGCGAAGGGCTGCTCGGTTATGCCCGCCGGATTCTCAGCCTCAACGCCGAGGCGATCGGCCGGGTGCGCGCGCACGGCACCGACGGGCGGGTCCGTCTTGGCGTGATGGACGACTACGGGACCTTGATCGTGCCGCCGCTGCTCAAGGATTTCACCGCCAACTATCCGCTGATCCATGTCGAGATGGAGACCGGGCTGACGTCGTCGATGACGGACCGGCTCGGCGAAGCCTACGACCTCGTGATCGCGATGCACCCCGAGGGGCGCGGCGAGGGCGAGTTGCTGCGCACCGAGCAGGCGGTGTGGGCCGCCAGCGCGGCGCATCGTGTCGAGCAGCTCGATCCGCTGCCGGTCGCGCTGTATCCGCAGGGCTGCCTGTTCAGGGCCTGGGCGATGCAGGCACTCGACGAGGCCGACCGGCCGTGGCGGCTCGCCTTTGTCAGCCACAGCCTGGCCGCGGTCGAGGCGATTGCGGCACAGGGCCTTGCGGTGACCGTGGTCAAGTCGGGCACGTTTCCGCCTGCGCTGCGGCGCCTGACGTCGCGCGACGGCTTGCCGCGACTGCCGCGTGCGGAGATCCGGCTGCACCGCGCGCGAGACCTGTCGCGCGCGGCATCACTATTGGCAGATCACCTGGTCGCCGCGCTCCGCCAGCAAGCGAAGCGCGCGAGTTAGTACGTCGCGCGGCCGCCGGAGATGTCGAACACCGCGCCGGTCGAGAACGCGCAGTCTTCCGATGCCAGCCAGGCCACCATCGCGGCCAGCTCCTCGACCTGGACGAAGCGGGCTTTCGGAATCTTCGACAGCATGAAGTCGATATGCGCTTGCGTCATCTGGTCGAAGATCGCGGTCTTCGCCGCAGCCGGCGTCACCGCGTTGACCAGGATGTCGTGCTGGGCGAGCTCCTTGCCGAGCGATTTGGTCAGCGCGATCAGGCCGGCCTTCGACGACGAATAATGCGCGGCGTTCGGATTGCCTTCCTTGCCGGCGATCGAGGCGATGTTGACGATGCGGCCGTACTTCTGGCCGATCATGGTCGGCACGACCGCCTTGCAACAGATGAAGGGACCCTCGAGATTGATGCGCATCACCCGGCGCCAGTCGTCGAGATCGGTTTCCCAGACCGGCTTGTTGGCGCCGGTGATGCCGGCGTTGTTGACGAGGATGTCGATCTTGCCGAATGCCCTGAGCGTCTGATCGCGCGCGGCGTCGACCGCGGCGGGATCGGCGACGTCGGTCTTGATCGCGATCACGTTCTCGCCGATCGCCCGCGCGGTCTTCTCCGCCAGCGGCTGGTCGAAATCCCAGATTGCGACCTTGGCGCCGGATGCGACGAAGCGCTCGGTAATGGCGCGGCCGAACCCCTGCGCACCGCCGGTGACCACGGCGCAGCGGCCGTCGAGATCGATCTTGTTCATGCTGAATGCCTTTGCGTGCCTGTCAGAGCATGAAGCCGCCGTCGACGACCATGTCGACACCGGTGGTGAAGGCGGCTTCGTCACTCGCAAGATACACCGCCATGGCTGCGATCTCCTCGGCGGTGCCGAGCCGGCCCATCTTCTGGCGGGCGACGAACTTCTCGCGTCCGTCCGGGCCGGCGGCAGCCGCGCGCTCCAGCATCGAGGGCGTCTCGACGGTGCCGGGACAGATCGCGTTGCAGCGGATGCCCTGGGTGATGAAGTCGAGCGCGACCGCGCGCGTGAGCAGCGAAACCGCCGCCTTCGACGCGCTGTAGACGTAGCGATTGGCCGGCGGCCGCAACGCCGCGCAGGACGAAATGTTGACGATGTTGCCGCCGCCGCCTGCCAGCATCGCAGGCAGAAACGCCTTGATGGTTCGGTGCATGGATTTGACGTTGAGATCGAACGAGAAGTCGAAGTCTTCGTCGGAGCACTCCAGAATGGTGCCGTGATGCACGAAGCCAGCAGCATTGAGCAGGATGTCGATCTTGCCAACGCGCTTGGCGAAGCTGTTGACGTCGGCCGTGCTGCGAACGTCGAGCCGCGCGGTCTCGGCGATGCCGTCCTTGCCCAGCGTGGCGATGCCGCTCTCATTGATGTCGGTGGCGATCACGGTCGCGCCTTCGCGCGCGAATGCGATCGCGCATGCGCGCCCGATGCCGGCCGCCGCGGCGGTGACCACGGCGCGTTTGCCCTTCAGTCTGTCTGACATTTGTCTCTCTCCCGGTTTCTCGGGTCATTCCGGGACGCGCGCAGCGCGGGCCCGGAATCCATACTCCCGATCGTGGTTATGGATTCCGGGGTCAGCCCTGCGGGCTGCCCCGGAATGACGGTGATGCTCTAGTGATTGTCCCGCGCCACGCCGACCTTGCCGGCAATGTCGTGGTAACGTGTCGCGAGCTCGAGGCAGGCGCCGGTGGCGTGCTGGCCGACGGTCTGGCGGTAGAGCTCCTGCCACGGCGTCTGGTTGGCCGGGTGCGGGAAGCCGCCCTTGGCCTTCAGCTCGGCGCGGCGGGTGCGCAGCTCATCTTCCGAGGTCATGATGTTGGCGCTGCCCTTGTTGAGGTCGATGCGCACCTTGTCGCCGCTCCTCAGGATCGCGAGCCCGCCATCGGCGGCGGCCTCCGGCGAGGCGTTGAGGATCGAGGGCGAGCCCGAGGTGCCGGACTGCCGGCCGTCGCCGATGCAGGGCAGGGACAGGATGCCGCGTTTGATCAGCGCGGCCGGCGGCTGCATGTTCACCACTTCGGCGCCGCCGGGATAGCCGATCGGGCCGGTGCCGCGAATGAACAGGATGCAGTGCTCGTCGATGTCGAGCGCGGGATCCTCGATCCGCGCGTGATAATCCTCCGGGCCCTCGAACACGACGGCGCGGCCCTCGAAGGCGTTGAGGTCCTTCGGGTTGGACAGATAACGGTCGCGGAATTCCTTCGAGATCACGCTGGTCTTCATGATCGCGGAATCAAACAGATTGCCGCGCAGCACGATGAAGCCGGCGTCCTTCACCAGCGGCTTGTCGTAGCCCCAGATCACGTCGCCATCGGGCTGCGGCGCTTCCTTGCAATTCTCACCCATGGTGCGGCCGTTGACGGTGAGGGCGCCTTCATGGATGCGCTTGTGCTTGATCAGCTCGCGCACGACAGACGGTACGCCGCCGGCGCGGTGGTACTCCTCGCCGAGATAGAAGCCGGCCGGCTGCATGTTCACCAGCAGCGGAATGTCATGTCCGTATTTCTGCCAGTCGTCGATCGACAGCTCGACGCCGACATGGCGCGCCAGCGCATTGATGTGGATCGGCGCGTTGGTCGAACCGCCGATCGCGGAGTTGACCACGATGCAGTTCTCGAACGCTTCGCGGGTCAGGAAGTCCGACGGCTTGAGGTCTTCCCAGACCATGTCGACGATGCGCTTGCCGGTCTCGTAGGCGATCTGGCCACGCTCGCGATAGGGCGCCGGGATCGCCGCGCAGCCCGGCAGCGAGAAGCCGAGTGCCTCGGCCAGCGAGTTCATCGTGGAGGCGGTGCCCATCGTGTTGCAGTGGCCGACCGAGGGCGCCGAGGAGGCCACGATCTCGAGGAACTGCTCATAGTCGATCTCGCCCGCGGCGAGCCGCTCGCGCGCCTTCCACACCACGGTGCCGGAGCCGGTGCGCTGGCCTTCGTGCCAGCCATTCAGCATCGGGCCGCCCGACAGCACGATCGCCGGCAGGTTCACGGTCGCAGCCGCCATCATGCAGGCCGGCGTGGTCTTGTCGCAGCCGGTGGTCAGCACCACGCCATCGAGCGGATAGCCGAACAGGATCTCGACGAGGCCGAGATAGGCGAGGTTGCGGTCGAGCGCCGCGGTCGGGCGCTTGCCGGTCTCCTGGATCGGATGGGTCGGAAACTCCATCGCGATGCCGCCGGTGGCGCGGATGCCCTCGCGAACGCGGTGGGCGAGCTCGAGGTGATGCCGGTTGCAGGGCGACAGGTCATTGCCGGTCTGTGCGATGCCGATGATAGGCTTGCCCGACTGCAATTCCTCGCGGGTCAGGCCGTAATTGAGGTAGCGCTCGAGATAGAGCGCGGTCATGCCCGGATTGTGCGGGTTGTCGAACCATTCCTGCGAGCGGAGCCGGCGGCCCTTGCCCTTTGTGGTCTCGCCTGCGGCGCTGTGCCCGTTGGTGTGGGGTTTTGTCATTGGTCTCTCCCGCAATGCAAATCTTGCTGGGCCCATTCAAGGGCTCTGGTTCAACGTTGTTCTACCTTGCGCAAATCGTCGGGCATTACAAACCCAGGCGATCACGCACAGGTGTTTCGATGGATGGATTGGACCTTAGTTGAAGGCGCTTGGTTGCGCTATCATTTTGTCATTTTTCGCGTCCTTGTGACGGGCTGGTATCGGGTGGATGTCAGCTGCGTCGCGCCGAGCTTTGCCGTTCCATGACACTGAAGCCGAGATCGACGACGGACTCAGTGGGGCGGCGGCCTTCCAGCGTCTCCAGCACCATCATGGCAGCGTTTCTGCCCATTTCGTAGCGATTGGTGCGCACGCTGCTCAGCGTCGGCTCGCTCGAGGCCATGAATTCGAGGTCGTTGAAGCCGACGATCGCCATCTGCTCCGGCACCGTCATGTGGCGGCGCTTGCATTCGAACAGCGCGCCGAGCGCCAAGTCGTCATTGACGCAGAACACCGCGTCGATGTCGGGTGCCTGGGCGAGCAGGTCGGCAAACAGCGTCCCGCCCAGCGTCACCGAGGTCGGTATCGCCGTGGTGACGATGAGCTGCGGATCGAACAGCGCGGCGTCCGTCATCGCGGCGCGATAGCCGTCGAGCCGCCGCTGCACCCGCGGATCCATTCGCGCGCCGAGGAAGCCGATGCGCCGGTAGCCCTGCGCAAGGAGGTGGGCGATCGCAGCTTTTGCTGCGTCAAAGTGCGAGAATCCGATCATCATGTCGATCGGCGAGGGGCCGACCTCCATGATCTGCACGATCGGGCAGTCCACGGCCTCCATGACGCGGTGGGAATCGGCGGTCTGGTTGATGCCGGTAATGATCAGCCCAGCCGGCTTCTGTGCCAGAAATAGACGCAGCAGGCGCTCTTCCTGCAGGATGCTGTAGCGGGTGTTGGCGAGCTGAATGCTGTAGCGGCTGCCGTCGAGCGCGTCATAGATGCCGCGCAGTACGTCGGCGAACACGTTGTTGGTGAGCGACGGGATCAGGACACCGATCACCTCGGTACGCTGCGACGCAAGCGCGCGTGCCGCGAGATTGGGCACGTAACCGAGTTCTTTTGCCGCACTCTCGACCCGGGCGCGCTTGCCGGCCGAAAGCGCGTCCGGATTCCTGAAGAAGCGCGAGGCCGTAATCGGACTGACGCCGGCGAGCTTCGCGACTTCGGCGAGCCGGATCTTGCCAGGCGTGATGCGCTTTCGGGCCATTTGCCGCTCATATCACGACGTTCGTCGCAGACAAACCGATATTGACAGCGCTACCAAGCGATTGCTAATCCAACGATTGCCAAAACCGGATAAACTGCGGACAATATCGTCAGTCCAACAGAGCCGCGCGCCCAGCGTGGCCGGAACAAAACAGAGCGGTGGCGGCACTCGTCGTACGTCGTCGGTAACTTGAGGGAGGGAAGTGGATGTCGTCGGTCCAGATTCGCGACGTGCGCAAGTCGTTCGGCAATTTTGAAGTCCTGCACGGCGTGTCGATCCCGATCGAGGACGGCGAGTTCGTCGTGCTGGTCGGCCCTTCAGGTTGCGGCAAGTCGACCCTGCTGCGCATGCTGGCGGGACTCGAGAACATCACCTCAGGAACGATCTCGATCGGCGATCGCGTCGTCAACAATGTCCAGCCCAAAGAGCGCGACATTGCGATGGTGTTCCAGAACTACGCGCTTTATCCGCACATGACGGTCGCCGACAATATGGGCTTCTCGTTGAAGCTGCGCGGCGCCAAGCCCGAGGAAATCTCGACCGGCGTCAAGCGCGCGGCGGAAATCCTCGCTTTGACCCCGCTGCTTGAGCGCTATCCGCGGCAACTCTCCGGCGGCCAGCGCCAGCGTGTTGCAATGGGCCGCGCCATCGTGCGCGATCCGCAGGTGTTCCTGTTCGACGAGCCGCTGTCGAACCTCGACGCCAAGCTGCGCGTCGCGATGCGCACCGAGATCAAGGAACTGCACCAGCGGCTGAAGACCACGACGGTCTACGTCACCCACGACCAGATCGAGGCCATGACCATGGCCGACAAAATCGTGGTGATGCATGACGGCATCGTCGAGCAGATGGGCTCGCCGCTCGAGCTCTACGACAGGCCCGCGAACCAGTTCGTGGCCGGTTTCATCGGCTCGCCGGCAATGAACTTCCTCAAGGGCAATGTCAAGGTCAACGGCGCCGCCTATTTCGAGGGACCGAACGGCGTCAAGCTGCCGCTGAAATCCGCGCCGGCCAATTCCGACGGCAAGCCGGCGGTGTACGGCGTTCGGCCCGAGCATTTCACCATCGCCGATGACGGCGCCGAGGCAGAGATCGTGGTGGTCGAGCCGACCGGATCGGAGACGCAGGTGTTCGCCAAGCTCGGCGGCGAGCAGGTCGTCGCGGTGTTCCGCGAGCGCCATCTGTTCAATCCCGGCGACAAGGTCCGGCTCAAGCCGGATCCGGCGCTGGTCCATCTGTTCGACGATGGTACCGGCAAGCGGCTGAACAGCTGAGCGATGCCGCGCCAGCACGCAGCGTCAGCGCATCCTGGTGACGAGACTATCGGCCTGCCGTTTTTCGGCGGGGCATGCGACGTCTGAAACGACAACCAAAAAACGGGAGAAAATTGCCAATGTCGATTTTTAGTACGGACCGCCGTTCGCTGCTCAAGGGCGGTGCGACCATGCTGGCTGCCGCGGCGACGATGTCGAGCGATCAGCTGCTCGGCTATGCCAAGGCCTGGGCGCAGACTTCGCAGTGGAAGCCGGAGCCGGGCGCCAAGATCAACCTGCTGCGCTGGAAGCGCTTCGTGGAAGCCGAGGACGTGGCCTTCATGAAGATCGTCGACGCGTTCCAGAAGGCCAACAACGTCACGATCAACGTCTCCAACGAATCCTACGACGACATCCAGCCGAAGGCCTCGGTGGCGGCCAATACGGGGCAGGGCCTCGACATGGTCTGGGGCCTCTATTCGCTGCCCTTCCTGTTCCCGAGCAAGTGCGTCGACGTCACCGACGTCGCCGACTATCTCGGCAAGAAGTGCGGCGGCTGGGCCGATTCCGGCAAGGCGTACGGCATGCTGAACGGCAAGTGGATCGGCATTCCGGTCGCGGCCACCGGCGGCCTCGTCAACTATCGGGTCGCGGCCATGGAGAAGGCCGGCCACAAGGAATTCCCGAAGGACCTCGCCGGCTTTGCCGATCTGGTGAAGGGCATGAACAAGAACGGTACCCCGGCCGGCATGGCGCTCGGCCACGCCTCGGGCGACGCCAATGGCTGGCTGCACTGGGCGCTCTGGGCGCATGGCGGCAAGCTGATCGACAAGGACAACAAGGTCGTCGTCAACTCGCCGGAGACAGCGAAGTCGCTCGAATACGTCAAGGGCCTTTACGACAATTTCGTGCCGGGCACCGCGTCATGGAACGACAGCTCCAACAACAAAGCGTTCCTGGCCGGGCAGCTGCATCTGACCGTCAACGGCATTTCAATCTATGTCACGGCGAAGAAGGAAAATCCGCAGATCGCCGAGGACATGAACCACGCCCATCTGCCGGCCGGGCTCGACGGTAAGACGCGCGAGTTGCATCTCGGCTTCCCGATCCTGATCTTCAGTTTCTCGAAATATCCGCAGACCTGCAAGGCGTTCACGGCCTTTATGCTGGAGCCGGATCAGTTCAATCCGTGGATCGAGGCGGCGCAGGGTTACCTGTCGCACTTCCTGCTCGGCTACGACAAGAACCCGGTCTGGACCGCGGATCCGAAGACGACGCCGTATCAAAGCGTGGCGCAGACCGCGTCGACCCCGGCAGGCGAGGCGCAGATGAGCGAGAACGCCGCGGCTGCGATCGCCGATTTCGTCGTGGTCGACATGTTTGCGAACTATTGCACCGGTCGCGAGGATGTGAAGACCGCGATGGCTTCGGCCGAGCGCGCGGCCAAGCGTATCTTCCGCTGAGCGACGGCCGGCGCTGCAAAGCGCCGGTGATCGGAATTGCAGCAAACGGAAGCGACACCCGGTCTGGATTGGCCGGGTGTCGCTGTCCGGTTTGGAGTTGAGAGCGAATGAGCACTGTCCAGACATCAATGCCGGCGCGCGCTGCCGCAACGGGTGAGCCGTCGGCATGGTCGCGGCTCAAGGGAAACCGCAATTGGGCGGCGTTCTGGTTCATGCTGCCGACGGCGGCATTCCTGATCCTGTTCCTGGCTTATCCTCTCGGCCTTGGCGTCTGGATGAGCTTCACCGACGAGCGCATCGGGCGCGCCGGAGCCTTTATCGGTGTCGAGAATTACCAGTGGCTGTGGGACGACTCGATCTTCTGGCTGTCGGTGTTCAACACCCTGCTTTACACGCTGATCGCAAGCGCCATCAAATTCGCGATCGGACTCTATCTCGCGCTGCTGTTGAACCGGCACATGCCGTTCAAGGCGGTGATCCGCTCGATCGTGCTGATCCCGTTCATCGTGCCGACCGTGCTGTCGGCGATCGCGTTCTGGTGGATCTACGATTCGCAGTTCTCGATCATCTCTTGGTCGCTGATCAAGCTCGGACTGATCCACAGCAACATCAACTTCCTCGGCGACACGGAGTGGGCGCGGGCGAGCGTGATCTTCGCCAACGTCTGGCGTGGCGTTCCGTTTGTCGCGATCACGCTGCTGGCCGGCCTGCAGACGGTCTCGCCATCGCTTTATGAGGCCGCCACGCTCGACGGTGCCACCGGCTGGCAGCGCTTTCGCTTCATCACTTATCCGCTGCTGACCCCGATCATCGCCGTGGTGATGACCTTCTCGGTGCTATTCACCTTCACCGATTTCCAGTTGATCTGGGCATTGACCCGCGGCGGCCCGGTCAACGCCACGCATCTGATGGCGACGCTGAGCTATCAACGCGGCATCATCAGCGGGCGGCTCGGCGAGGGCGCCGCGATCGCCACCGCGATGATTCCCTTCCTGGTGGCGGCCATCGCCATCTCCTGGTTCGGAATGCAGCGCCGCAAATGGCAGCAAGGATCGAGCAATGACTGATTCAACCTTGCAATCGAAGGCCGTGACCAACACCGGCGATGCCACCGAAGGCATGAACTATCTGGAGTCGCTGCCGCGACGCCTCGTTACGCTCTATTTGCCGCTGTTCATCATCCTCGTGGTGCTGCTGTTCCCGTTCTATTGGATGGTGCTGACGTCGATCAAGCCGGACGAGCAGCTCATCGACATGGACAAGTTCAACCCGTTCTGGGTGATCCATCCGACCTTCAAGCACATCAGCAAGCTGCTGTTCGAAACCCAGTATCCGCGCTGGCTTTGGAACACGATGTATGTCGCTGTCGGCGCGACCTTCCTTTCCATCGTCGCCAGCGTGCTGTCGGCCTACGCGATCACGCGGCTGCGCTTCAAGGGTGCGGAGGCCGTTGGTGTCCTGATCTTCTTCGCTTATCTGGTGCCGCCATCGATCCTGTTCATCCCGCTGGCGTCGGTGATCCAGGCCTACGGGCTGTTCGATTCGCCGCTGTCGTTGATCCTGGTCTATCCGACGCTGCTGATCCCGTTCTCGACCTGGCTCCTGATGGGTTACTTCAAGACCATCCCCTATGAGCTGGAAGAGTGCGCATTGATCGACGGCGCGTCGCGCTGGCAGATCCTGGTCAAGATCATCGTGCCGTTGGCGATCCCGGGCCTGATCTCCGCTTTCATATTCTCGTTCACGCTATGCTGGAACGAGTTCATCTATGCGCTGACATTCCTGCAATCGACACCGAACAAGACGGTTCCGGTCGCGATCGTCAACGAGTTCGTCGATGGCGACATCTACAAATGGGGCTCGTTGATGGCCGGAGCGCTGGTCGGCTCGTTGCCGCTGGTTATTCTTTACGCGTTCTTCGTTGAGCATTATGTGTCGGCCATGACGGGCGCCGTGAAGGAATAACGCGCCCACTCTGGACCGTGGAAGAACAAGAAAAGGAGACGCGTCGTGCACATTCTGATCCTGGGTGCCGCCGGCATGGTCGGTCGCAAGCTCACCGAACGCCTGCTGCGTGAGGGCCGTCTCGGCAAGCAGGACATCAGCAAGATGACCTTGCAGGACGTGGTCGCGCCGGCCAAGCCCGCGAATGCCGCGATCCCGGTCAATGTCGTCGCATCCGACTTCGCTAATGCCGGCGCTGCTGCGCCGCTGATCGCCGAGCGCCCCGACGTGATCTTCCATCTCGCCGCGATCGTCTCGGGCGAGGCGGAGGCGGAGTTCGACAAGGGCTACCGGATCAATCTCGACGGCACCCGCTACCTGATCGACGCGATCCGCGCCGTCGGCGGCGGCTATAAGCCGCGGCTGGTGTTCACCTCCTCGATCGCGGTGTTCGGCGCCCCGTTCCCTGAGAAGATCGGCGACGAGTTCTTTCACACGCCGCTGACCAGCTATGGCACGCAGAAGTCGATCTGCGAGCTCCTGATCAACGACTATACCCGCAAGGGTCTGCTCGACGGGATATCCATCCGCCTGCCGACGATCTGCGTGCGCCCGGGCAAGCCGAACAAGGCGGCGTCCGGCTTCTTCTCCAACATCATCCGCGAACCGCTGGCGGGCGAGGAGGCGGTCCTGCCGGTGTCCGAGGACGTTCGGCACTGGCACGCCTCGCCGAAATCGGCGGTCGGATTCCTGGTCCATGCCGGCACCATGGACCTCAACGCGATGGGACCGCGGCGCAATCTCAGCATGCCCGGGATGTCCGTCTCCGTCGGCGAGCAGATCGCAGCGCTGGAGCGGGTGGCCGGCAAGAACGTCACCGCGCGGATCAAGCGGGTGCCCGATCCGACCATCATCAGCATCGTCTCTGGCTGGCCGCGCGATTTCGCCACCGAGCGCGCGCTGAAGCTCGGCTTCACCACCGCCGAGAAGACCTTCGACGACATCATCCGCATCCACATCGAGGACGAGCTCGGCGGCAAGTTTGCTGCTTAGCTCCGCAGGCGCACGGGTCTTGCTATGACCAGGGTTGCCAGCATCGGCGAATGCATGATCGAGCTGCGTCAGGCGACGGGCGGCCAGCCCGGCGGGCTGTATTCGCGCTCCTATGGCGGCGACACGCTGAACACCGCGGTCTATCTGTCGCGGCTCGGCGTCCACATCGACTATATCACGGCGCTCGGCGACGACGGGCTCAGTGATGAGATGATCGCCGGCTGGGCGGCGGAAGGCATCGGCACCAAGCATGTCGCGCGATTGGCAGGCAAGCTGCCCGGGCTCTATCTGATCCAGACCGACGACAAGGGCGAGCGGCGCTTCTTCCACTGGCGCGATAGCGCCGCCGCCCGTGAGCTGATGGACCTTCCGGAGACGGACGACATCCTGAACTCGCTCGCGACCTACGATATCGTCTATCTCTCCGCGATCACGCTCTCGATCCTGCGCGAGGACGGGCGCGAGCGGCTGATGGCTGCGCTGAAGCGGGCGCGGCTCCTGGGCACGCGTTTCGCATTCGACACCAATTTCCGCGCCCGCGGCTGGCCGGACCTGGGCGTCGCGCGAAGCGTCTTCAGCAGCGCATTCGACACCGCCGATATCGTGCTGGCGTCGACCGAAGACCTCGCACCGCTCTATCCCGGCGAGAGCAACACGGCGCTGCTCGCCGGCATTTCGAGCCCCGAGGTGGTGCTCAAGCTTGCCGAGCCCGCCTGCATCGTGCGCTCCGCTACCGGGACGACCGAGGTGAGGGCGGAGCCGCTCATCAAGCCGGTGGTTGACACCACGGCGGCCGGCGACAGTTTTGCCGCAGCCTACCTTGCTGCGCGGCTCGGTGGCGCCGAGCCCGCAGAGGCGGCGCGCGCCGGTCATCGTCTGGCCGGTGTCGTGGTGTGCTATCCCGGCGCGATCATTCCACGCTACGCCATGCCGCCGAAGAAGGCGCCTCGTCCCCCACCATCCCGCAAGGCCTCGCAATGACAACGACATCGAAGCAGGACCAGATCGCCGAGCTGATCCGCCGGGCCACCGTGATCCCGGTGCTGACCATCGAGCGGGTCGAGGACGCCGTCCCGCTCGCCAGGGCGCTGGTCGCCGGCGGCGTGCGCACGCTCGAGGTGACGCTGCGTACGCCGGTCGCGGCCGATGCGGCCAAAGCCATCATCGCCGAGGTGCCCGACGCGGTGGTCGGGATCGGCACCATCCTCAATGCCGGTGATCTGGCGCGCGCCGAGGCGCTCGGCGCCAAATTCGGCATCAGCCCGGGCGCGACGCCCGAGCTGCTGAAGGCGGTGGCTGCCAGCCGGCTGCCGTTCGCGCCGGGGATCGCGACCGCGTCCGAGCTCATGCAGGCGCTGGCGCACGGCTTCGACGTCGTCAAATTCTTCCCGGCCGAGCAGGCCGGCGGTATCAAGGCACTGCGGGCCTTGGCCGGTCCATTCCCGAATGTCAGGGTCTGCCCGACCGGCGGCATTGGCGAGGCCAATGCGGCGACCTGGCTTGCCGAGGCCAACGTGCTCGCGGTCGGCGGCTCCTGGCTGTGCCCGGCGGCCGATATCCGCGCCGGCAACTGGGCGGGCATAACCGCCATGTGCGCCAAGGCGATGAAAACGCTGAAAGCCGGCTGAAGATACGCTACATAACTCCCGAACAGGAACAGGGAGATACGGCCATGACAGCAGCCAGCATTGTGGGTTGGGCGCACACGCCATTCGGCAAGTTCGACGTGGAGACCGTCGAAAGCCTCGTCGTCAAGGTCGCCAATGAGGCGCTGGCCGATGCCGGCATTGCCGCATCCGATGTCGACGAGATCATGCTCGGCCATTTCAACGCCGGCTTCTCGCCGCAGGATTTCACGGCCTCGCTGGTGCTGCAGGCCAATCCGGCGCTGCGCTTCAAGCCGACGACGCGGGTCGAGAACGCCTGCGCCACCGGTTCGGCCGCCGTGCACCAGGGCATTCGCGCCATCGAGGCGGGTGCCGCCAAGATCGTGCTGGTCGTCGGCGTCGAGCAGATGACCAAGACGCCGGGCCCTGAGATTGGCAAGAACCTGTTGAAGGCGTCGTATCTGCCCGAGGACGGCGATACGGTCGGCGGTTTCGCCGGGGTGTTCGGCAAGATCGCGCAGTCCTATTTCCAGAAATACGGCGACCAGTCGGACGCGCTGGCGATGATCGCGGCGAAGAACCACAAGAACGGCGTCGCCAATCCCTATGCGCAGATGCGCAAGGATTTCGGCTTCGAGTTCTGCCGCGCCGAGAGCGAGAAGAACCCCTATGTCGCCGGACCCTTGAAGCGCACCGACTGCTCGCTGGTGTCGGACGGCGCCGCCGCGCTGGTGCTGACCGACGCCGAGACCGCCAGGAGCATGGGCAAGGCGGTGAACATCCGCGCCACTGCGCATGCGCAGGATTTCCTGCCGATGTCCAAGCGCGACATCCTGCAGTTCGAAGGCTGCACCGTTGCGTGGCAGCGCGCGCTGGACAAGGCCGGCCTGCAACTCTCCGATCTGTCCTTCGTCGAGACCCACGATTGCTTCACGGTCGCCGAACTGATCGAATATGAAGCGATGGGCCTGACGCCGAAGGGGCAGGGTGCGCGCGCCATCAAGGAAGGTTGGACCCAGAAGGACGGCAAGCTGCCGGTCAATCCATCCGGCGGCCTCAAGGCCAAGGGCCATCCGATCGGCGCCACCGGCGTTTCGATGCATGTGATGAGCGCGATGCAGCTCGCCGGCCAGGCGCCGGAGGGCATGCAGCTCAAGAACCCGCAAATCGGCGGCATCTTCAACATGGGCGGTGCTGCGGTCGCCAATTACGTCTCGATCCTCGAGCCGGCCAAGTAGCTTGACCGGCCAAGTAGCTTGAACATTGCCGAATGGCTGGCGGCGACGGCGCGGGCACGCCCCGATGCGCCGGCGCTGCTGACCGGCTTCGATCTCGACGCCGATTACGCGACCTTCGCCCGCCGCGCCGCCTCGATCGGGGCGGCGCTGGCGCACGATCATGGTATTGCCGCCGGCGACCGCGTCGCGTTGTTTGCGTCGAACTGCACGCAATATCTCGAATGCCTCTACGGCATCTGGTGGATCGGCGCCGTCGCGATCCCGATCAACGCCAAGCTGCACGGCCGCGAGGCGGCGTGGATCTGCGGCAATGGTGGCGCGAGGCTTGCTTTCGTGTCCGATGACACGATCGACGCACTGACCGAAGCCCGGGACGATTGCCCCGCCGCCATGACCCTGCTGTCGGTCGACAGCGACGCGTACAGGGCGATGCGAAGGGGCGAGGGCGCGCCCGCGCCGCTGCCGCGCGAAAGCAACGATCTCGCCTGGCTGTTCTATACGTCGGGCACGACAGGCCGCCCCAAGGGCGTGATGCTCAGCCACGGCAATCTGCTTGCGATGTCGCTGTGCTATCTCGCCGACGTTGACCAAGCGACGCCGAACGACGCCTCGCTCTATGCCGCGCCGATTTCGCATGGCGCAGGCCTCTATAATTTCCCGCATGTCCGCATGGGCGGCCGCCACGTCGTTCCTGAAACCGGCGGCTTCGATCCGGACGAGGTGCTCAACCTCGGCCGCCAGCTCGACAATGTCGTGATGTTTGCAGCGCCCACCATGGTGCGCCGGCTGGTCGATGCCGCCAGGAAGCGCGGCGAGAACGGCGAAGGGCTGCGCACCATCATCTATGGCGGCGGCCCGATGTACACCGTCGACATCAGGGATGCGATGGCGACGATGGGCCCGCGCTTCGTGCAGATCTACGGCCAGGGCGAGTCGCCGATGACCATCACGGCGCTGTCGCGTGACTGGCATCGCGCCAGCGATCATCCGCGCTATCTCGAACGGCTGGCGTCGGTGGGGACCGCGCAGAGCGTCGTCACCGTCCGCATCACCGACAAGGACGGCACGCCGCTGCCCGCCGGCGAGACCGGCGAGATCGAGGTCAAGGGTTTGACCGTGATGCTCGGCTACTGGAACAACCCGAAGGCCAATGCCGAGACGCTGAGGGACGGCTGGCTGCGCACCGGCGACGTCGGCCGGCTCGACGCCGACGGCTTCCTGACGCTGTCGGACCGCTCCAAGGACGTCATCATCTCCGGCGGCACCAACATCTATCCGCGCGAGGTCGAGGAAGCGCTGCTGACGCATCCCGACGTCCGCGAAGTCTCGGCGATCAGCGTGCCGGATCCGGAATGGGGCGAGATCGTCGTCGCCTGCGTCGTGCTGGAGGATGGTGTCACCGCCGACGACGGCAGGCTCGACGCGCACTGCCTTGCCTCGATCGCCCGCTTCAAGCGGCCGAAACGCTACGTCTATCTCGATGCCCTGCCGAAGAACAATTACGGCAAGGTGCTGAAGACCGCGCTGCGGGAGATGATGGCCAAGCAGGCGTAAATCGCCCGGCGCGGCGTCGCGGGGGGATAGGCCGATGCGTCCAGTCGCGCTAAGCTTGGAACAGGCTTCGGAGACTGCACCCATGGGAAACGAGAGCTTTCTGTCGCTGTCGGAACTGAATGACCGGATCGCGATCCTGCGCGACAATATCCGGCAGTTGATCGAACAGGCCGCCGGCGCTGCCGGCGCCGAAGTCGAGGAGCGCATCGCCGAACGGCTTGAACAGCAGAATGAGGAGCTGGAAAGGCTCCTGAAGGCGCGCGACGCGCTGCCGGGGCAATAGTCCGCAGGACGGATTAACGAGACATCGCGCCGCCGCCGCGCATACGCCCATACGCCCGGCGCAGCTTGATCTCGGCAAAGACCTCCCGTTACTAGGCTTCAATCCAGAACAGCCGGGGAGCGAGCAGCACGATGGGACCATTGCAGGGTATCAAGGTCGTCGACATGACGACCGTGCTGATGGGACCCTACGCCACGCAGATGCTCGGCGATTACGGCGCCGATGTCATCAAGGTGGAATCGCCCGACGGCGACGTGACGCGGCAGATCGGTCCGACCCGGCATCCCGGCATGGGCCCGGTGTTCCTCAATACCAACCGCAGCAAGCGTTCGGTCTGCCTCGACCTGAAGAAGCCCGCGGGCCGCGAGGCCGTGCTGCGGCTGATCGCGAAGGCCGACGTGCTGGTCTACAACGTGCGCCCGCAGGCGATGGCGCGGCTGCAGCTCGACTACGACGTCGTCGCCAAGGTCAATCCGCGGCTGATCTATGCCGGCGTGTTCGGCTTCGGCCAGGACGGGCCGTATGCCGCAAAGCCCGCCTATGACGATCTGATCCAGGGCGCCACAGCGCTGCCGGCGCTGATGGCGCAGACCTCGGACGGCGTGCCGCGCTACGTGCCGAACGCGCTGGTCGACCGCATCGTCGGTCTCACCGCGGTCGGCGCGATCTGCGCGAGCCTCGTGCATCGCGACCGCACCGGGCAAGGCCAGCGCGTCGACATTCCGATGTTCGAGACCATGGCCGGCTTCGTCATGGGCGACCACATGGGGGGGCTTACTTACGATCCGCCGCTCGACAAGGGCGGCTATGCCCGCCACCTCTCGCCGGACCGGCGGCCCTACAAGACGCTGGACGGCTACATCTGCGTCATCGTCTACAACGACAAGCAGTGGGAGAACTTCTTTAAGGCGACCGGCCGCGACGATCTGCGCAGCGACCCGAAATTCGCGACCTTCGCCGGCCGCGCCACCAACATCGACGTGGTCTACGCCGAGCTCGCGCGCATCCTTGAGACCAAGACCACCGCCGAATGGAACGCAATCCTCGAGCAGGCCGACGTGCCTGTGATGCCGATGCACGATCTCGAGAGCCTGCTCGAGGACCCGCATATGGTCGCAACCGGTGTCTTCCCCGTGATCGATCATCCGACCGAGGGCCGCATCCGCAGCATGACGCCGTCGGCACGCTGGTCGGAGACCAAGGTGGAGCCGAGCCGGTTGGCGCCGCGGCTCGGCGAGCATAGCGTGGAGATCCTGCAGGAGGCAGGTTTCTCGACCGAGGAGATCGCGGCGATGCTGCGCGAAGGCGCCGCCAGAGCGGCGCAGGCATAGGAGCACGACAGATGGACTTCGCACTCTCCGCCAACCAGGAATCGATCCGCGACGCGGTGGCAAAAATCTGCTCGCGCTTTGACGAAGCCTATTGGCTGAAGAAGGACAAGGAGGGCGGCTATCCGGCCGACTTCCACCGTGCGCTGGCCGATGCCGGTTGGCTCGGCATCTGCATACCCGAGGAGTATGGCGGCTCCGGGCTCGGCATTACCGACGCCGCGATCATGATGCGCACGATCTCCGAATCTGGCGCGGGCATGTCCGGCGCGTCAGCCGTGCACATGAACGTGTTCGGGCTCAATCCTGTCGTGGTGTTCGGCACCAAGGAACAGTGCCAGCGCATGCTGCCGCCGATCATCGACGGCCGCGACAAGTCCTGCTTTGCCGTCACCGAGCCCAACACCGGCCTCAACACCACGCAGCTCAAGACCCGCGCCGTGCGGCAGGGCGACAAATACATCGTCAACGGTCAGAAGGTGTGGATCTCGACCGCGCAGGTCGCCAACAAGATTCTGCTGCTCGCCCGCACCACGCCGCTGGAGGAGGTGCGCAGCCCGACCCACGGCCTCAGCCTGTTCTACACCGATTTCGACCGCAAGCGGGTCACCGTGCACGAGATCGAGAAGATGGGCCGCAAGCCGGTCGATTCCAACGAGCTGTTCTTCGAGAATTTCGAGATCCCGGTCGAGGACCGCATCGGCGAAGAGGGGCGTGGCTTCGAATACATCCTGCACGGCATGAACCCCGAGCGCATCCTGATCGCGGCCGAAGCGGTCGGGCTCGGCCAGATCGCGCTGAAGCGGGCGTCGGACTACGCCAAGGGCCGCATCGTGTTCAACCGCCCGATCGGCATGAACCAGGCGATCCAGCATCCACTGGCGAAGTGCTGGATGGAGCTCGAGGCGGCCTGGTTGATGGTGCTGCGCGCCGGCTGGCAGTATGACCAGAACCTGCCGTGCGGCCCCGCGGCGAACTCGGCGAAATATCTCGCGGCGGAAGCCGGCTTCCACGCCTGCGAGCAGGCGGTGATGACCCATGGCGGCTTCGGCTATGCCAAGGAGTACCACGTCGAGCGCTACTTGCGGGAATCGCTGATCCCGCGCATCGCGCCGATCAGCCCGCAACTCATCCTCAGCTTCATCGGTGAGAAGGTGCTCGGCCTTCCGAAGTCGTATTGAGATGATGAACCAATTTCTCCACTCGTCATTCCGGGACGCGCGTAGCGCGGGCCCGGAATCCATACTCACGATGGTGGTTATGGATTCCGGGCTCGCCGCTTCGCGTCGCCCCGGAATGACGATGGAGAGGGTGGAGACAAAATGAGCTTCGTCACCGGCGTCGGCCTCACCTCCTACGGCAAGCATGAGGGCCTGTCCTCGCTCGACCTGATGAGCAAGGCGGCCGAGCTTGCGATCGCGGATGCCGGGCTGAAGCGCGCCGAGATCGACGGCATCCTGTGCGGCTACTCCACGGTGTCGCCGCACATCATGCTGGCGACCGTATTCGCCGAGCATTTCGGCATCCGCCCGTCCTATGCCCATGCCGTCCAGGTCGGCGGCGCCACCGGGCTTGCCATGACCATGCTGGCGCATCAACTCGTCGATGCCGGCGTGGCGAAGCACGTGCTGGTGGTCGGCGGCGAGAACCGGCTGACCGGGCAGAGCCGCGACGCCTCGATCCAGGCGCTGGCCCAGGTCGGGCATCCCGACTACGAGGTCACGCTGGGGCCGACGATCCCGGCCTATTACGGCCTGGTCGCGACGCGCTACATGCATGAATATGGCCTCACGCAGGAAGACCTTGCCGAGTTCGCCGTCTTGATGCGCAAGCATGCGCTGACCCATCCCGGCGCCCAGTTCCACGAGCCGATCACGGTCGCCGACGTGATGGCCTCCAAGCCGGTGGCGATGCCGCTCAAGCTGCTCGACTGCTGTCCGGTCTCGGACGGCGGCGCCGCCTGCGTGATCAGCCGCGAGCCGACCGGCGACCGGCGGGTCCGCGTCCGCGGCTGCGCCCAGGCGCACACCCATCAGCACGTCACGGCCGCGCCCGCGCTGAGCGAGCTCGGCGCCGAGATTTCGATCGCGAAGGCGAAGGCCGCGTCTGGCGTTGCGATTTCGGACGTGCGCTACGCCGCGGTCTACGACAGCTTCACGATCACGCTCGCGATGCTGCTGGAGGACCTCGGCCTCGCCGGACGCGGCGAGGCGGCGGCGCGGGTGCGTGCCGGCTATTTCAACGGGGACGGCGAGATGCCGCTCAACACCCATGGCGGCCTGCTCAGCTACGGCCATTGCGGCGTCGGCGGCGCGATGGCGCATCTCGTCGAAACCCATCTGCAGATGACCGGGCGCGCCGACAATCGTCAGGTGCGGGACGCCTCGGTCGCGCTGCTGCACGGGGACGGCGGCGTGCTGTCGTCGCATGTCAGCATGTTCCTGGAGCGCGTGCGATGAGTGAACCGATTGCTGACTGGACCAAGGGTGCGGAAACCATCGTCTATCAGACCTGCAACGCCTGCGGTGCGCGACAATATTTCCGCCGCAGCTTCTGCGCGGCTTGCGGCTCGTCCGATCTCAGGGAGCATCGCGCGAGCGGGGCAGGGACGGTGTATGCGACCTCGCTGGTCTGCCGGGCCGCGACGCCGGAGACCCGGGCGCATGTGCCCTACAACATCGTGCTGGTCGATACCGACGAGGGCTTTCGCATGATGGCCCATGGCGACAATGACCTCGCCATCGGCGACAAGGTTTTGGCGCGCTTCACGCCGTTCGCGGGACGGCTGGTTCCATATTTCGCAAAGACGAAATGAGGGGCTGAACGATCCAGTCAGAACGCGAAACCAGGCTGAATTGGTTCGCTCCCGCCCCCCAGTTGCGGATACTATCGCCAGTAAAGCAACAAGCTGGCGATGACGAGCATCGCCGTCACCGCCAGCATTTGCGCAAGCGCTTCCGAGGCCGCCCTCTTGGTGGCTTCCTTCATGCGTTTTCCCCTAGACTTGGGCGTGACTCATCGTTGCGCCGCGAGCGCGCAGGACGGCCAGATTTTTCTACTCGGAACACCCCGCGTCGAGCATTCGCTCTGATGAGTCCCCACTCAGCGAATATCGACTGTGGCAGGGTTGTCTTTGAATGCGGCGGCAATTTGACTCGCGCGTGTTGCTCCTGCGACGGAGGCCCGTTACTGTTTCGGAACCCGACAGAAACGACAAGATCAAGGTTAGGAAATGGCCCGTATCGACTATTCCGATCCCGCGAAGGCAAGCCCGCGCACCCGCGAGATCCTCGACAAGAACCGCAACGCCAATATCTTCCGCATGATGGCGCACTCGCCGAGCTACTTTGAGCAGTACTGCCGGCTCGGCGGCGCGATCCGGCACAAGGGTGAGCTCGATCCGATCGTGCGCGAGCTTGCCATCACGCGCACCGGCATTCTCTGCGAGGCGCCTTACGAGATCGTCGCGCACAAGCGCATCGGCAAGAATGTCGGCGTGACCGACGAGCAGAACGCAGCGCTCGACGACTGGCAGTCCGCGACCTGCTTCGACGAGGTGCAGCGCGCCGCGCTCGCCTTCACCGACGAGATCGTCAAGCTGAAGAAGCCGACCGACGTGACCTTCAAGGCGATCGCGGCGAAGCTGACGCCGGCCGCCTTGATCGAGCTGCAGCTCTCGGTCGGTTTCTACATCATGACGTCGAAATTCCTGGAGACGTTCGAGATCGACATGCAGCCGGTAACGGAAGTGGTGAGCTGATCCTTGCTTCGCCTCTCCCCGCAAGGGCGGTGCGAGGAAGCAGAAAGACCTACCCCGACGTCAGCAGATCGACCTTCGCGTTCGCCACGATCAGCCGCTCGGCGAGGATCTGCGCGAGGTTGCGCATGATCCGCTCGCCGGCACGCGGATGCTGCTCCCGGAAGCGCTCGAAATCCGCAATCGACACTTCATAGGCGGTCGCCGACATGTCGGCCACCACGTCGGCCGAGCGCTTCGGCTCCAGCAGCGCCATCTCGCCGAACGCCATGCCGGCGGTCAGCGTTGCGAGCCGAATGCCGTCGGGCAGGGTGACGTGGACCACGCCGCTGCGCAGAAAGAACAGTGAGGCTGCCTCGGTGCCCGCGGTGACGATCTTTTCATTCGGCCGGTAGGTCCTGACCGCGCAGAGCAAGGCGAGATCGGCGATCTCAGCTTCGCTCAATCCGGCAAGCAGCGGCTGCTCGGCAAGCTCCGTGGTCTCGAGGAAATCGATCGAGCCGCCATAGCGGTAGACGATCTGGTCTTCCGCCCACTCAATCGCGGTGTCGAGCAGGTAGAAATCCCTGATATTGCCGAGCCGGTTGGTCCATTCGCTGATCGTGGTCCATTCGCGTGAGGTTCGCTTGATGCCGGACAGGATCACGGTGACGCCGAGCTCGGCCAGCTCCTGGAAGGCCTCTGAAACCAGCCTGGCGCCGGCGCGCGTCGTCGCGGTGACGCGGCGCAGGTCGAAGATCACGAACTCCGGCCGCGGGCTGCCGGCGAGGCGGCGCGAGACATAGTCGACGTTGGAGAGCGACAGCGTGCCGACCAGTTCGATCACGCGCACCTCTTGGAAGTGCCTGGCCAGGATCTCCTGTTCCTGCGGCCGCCGCACCCGGCGAGACGGGTTCTTGCCGATATTGTAGTCGGCGATGATGCTGTGGCGGGCGTCGTCGCTGCGGTTCAGCATGTGCAGGTCGTAATGCGCCGACAGCGTCTTGCAGACCTTGATGCCGCGTACGCTGTTGCCGTGCTTGTCGAGCTTCGGCGAGTAGCTGCCGAGTCCGAGCCGCGCCGGCAGCGCCGCCAGGATGCCGCCGCCGACGCCGCTCTTGGCGGGGATGCCGACGCGGTAGATCCATTCGCCGGCGAAGTCGTACATGCCCGACGAGGTCATCACCGACAGCGTGCGCGCGATCGCGTAGGGCGTCACCACCTGTTCGCCGGTCAGCGGGTTGATGCCGCGGTTGGCGAGCGTCGCGGCCATCACGGCGGTGTCGCGCGCGGTGACGAGGATGGCGCATTGCCGGAAATAGACGTCGAGCACCGCAGGCACGTTCTCGGCGATCACGCTGTTGGTGCGCAGGAGATAGCCGATCGCCCGGTTGCGGTCGCCGGTGGCGCTCTCGGAGGCGTAGACCGCCTCGTCGACGTCGAGCTCGCGGCCGGCAAAGCGGCCGAGCGCGTGGCGGATATAGTCGAACGCGCCGTCGCCCTTGTCGGCATGGAGCAGGCCGGAGCAGGCGATCGCGCCGGCATTGACCATCGCATTGAACGGATGGTTGTCGGCATTGAGCCGGATCGAATTGAAGGGGTCGCCGGACGGTTCGACGCCGATCACGCTCTCCACCCGCTCGGCGCCCAGGGTGTCGAGCGCCAGCGCGAACACGAAGGGCTTCGACATCGACTGGATGGTGAAGGGCACGCGGGTGTCGCCGACCTCGTATACATGGCCGTCGAGCGTCGCCAGGCTGATGCCAAAATGGGCAGGATCGGCCTTGCCGAGCTCCGGGATGTAGTCGGCAACCGCACCGCCGGTCTCGGTGAGGAACTCTGCGTAACAAGTGTGCAGAAACCGGAGCAGCGGCGGCTGCGAGTGGGCCCAGTTGACGGTGCTGGCGGTGACGGGAGGAGGCGATCGTTTCATCGCCTGCTGTTGTGCAACGCAATCAAGGCGCGCGCAACCGAGCGCGCGTCGGTGTCAGCTGTGAATAGCCCGGGCCGCCGCGAACCGACGGTTGTCGATTTTCGAACAGACGTTCACAAAACGAGCGGTTGCTCGGATTTTGTCTCATCATACGAAACTTTTTGACGAGGAATGTTTCGAAAGCGAAACGGCATGCGACGCCGCTGCGACTCCCGGAGGAACCGCCGTCGAGGATATGCCATTTGGGAATTTGGTCCGCGCGGGATGGCGGGACCGCCGCCGTCAAGTCTCCACGATCGCGATTGCCTGGCCTTCGGCGATGACATCGTCGATCTTGACCAGAATCGTCTTGATTTTGCCTGCTGTCGTCGATGTGACCGGAATCTCCATCTTCATCGCCTCGACGAACGCAATCTCGTCGCCATTGCCGATGCTGTTGCCGGCTTCAACAGGAAGCGCGCAAACGCGCCCGGCAACTTCGGTCACAACCTTGATCTCTGGCATTCCACTCTCCGATACCGTCTTGCGGAAATTTCATCCGGCGAACGGCTTTTTGTTGTGGCGGCAGATTGCCTGAGGTAGCTTCATCTGCAAGTGGAATTTTATTCCGCAAGACGGAATGGAGCCAAACAAGATGGGACGGCGCTCGGAACGGCTTAGCCGGCAGGGAATGCTCGCCAGCGAGACTGGCGATAGCGATGTCATCCAGGTGGTGTCGCGCGCGTTTGATGTACTGCGGTGTTTCGAGGGGCATGAAGCCCGGCTCGGCAATCTCGAAATCTCGAACCGTTGCGGCCTGCCGCGTTCGACGGTGTCGCGCTTGACGCACACCCTGACGCGGATGGGACAACTCGTCTATCTGCCGCGTGATCAGAAATATCGCATCGGACCGAGCGCGGTTGCGATGAGCACCTCGATGATGAAGGGGCTGCAGCTTCGCAATCTGATCCGGCTGCGTTTGCAGGATGTCGCCGATCAGTTGCCCGGCACGGTGGGCTTCGTGATCCCCGACCGCTTTCAGCTGGTCTATCTGGAGTTCGCCCGCGCCGCGAATGCGCTCGGGCTGCACGAAGCCACCGGCAGCCGCATCTCGATGGCAACCACCGCCGCCGGCCATGCCTATACCGCGGCGCTCGATCCCGCGGTCGGTGATGCGCTGATCGCAGAGATGGAAGGCGAACTGCCCGAGAGCGCCAAGATGCTGACGCCGCGCATCGCGGCCAATCGCCGGCATCTGCAGGAGCACGGCTACGTCGTCGCCTGCGGCCTGTGGAGCCCGCACATCAACGGCGTCGCGGTGCCGCTGTGGTCGCCGCAATACCAGACCTATGTGGTCGCCACGATCGGCCTGTTGTCGGCGATGTATGACGAGGCGCGGCTGCATCGCGAGGTCGCGCCGCAGATGGTCGACCTCGCCGCCGCGCTCGGCAGCCTGCTCGAAGGCGCCGACGGCGACATCTTCAGCAATCGGATCGAGCGCAAGGCGCTTCCGGTGACCACCCATAACAACAACAAAATCATCAAGACGGAGGCAATGAATGAACTGGAAGCCGGAACTCGACGACCTCGCCCGGCGCGAAGCGTTCGCGCGGGAGATGGGAGGCGTTGACAAGGTCAAGCGGCAGCGCGACCAGGGCCGGCTCACGGTTCGTGAGCGCATCGACAAGCTCGTCGACCAGAACAGCTTCCACGAAGTCGGTGCCATCTCCGGCATCGCCGAATACGACGAGAGCAACGAGCTCAAGCACCTGACGCCGGCGAACTGCGTGTTCGGCCGCGCCAGGGTCGACGGCCGCACCGTGGTGGTGGTCGGCGACGATTTCACCGTGCGCGGCGGCTCGGCCGATGCATCGATCTCCGCCAAGCCGCTGATGGCGGAGGAGATGGCGCATGACTTCCGCCTGCCGATCGTCCGCGTGATCGAAGGCTCGGGCGGCGGCGGTTCGGTGAAGACGATCGAAACCAGGGGCGCCGCCAATCTGCCCGGCGGTGTCGGCGGTACGCGCTGGTACTGGTACACGACCGCCAATCTGGCTCGGGTGCCGGTGGTCGGTCTCGGCCTCGGCTCGGTCGCGGGCCTGGGTGCCGCGCGCCTTGCGGCCACGCACTACTCTGTCATGACCAAGAACTCCGCGATGTTCGTTGCCGGCCCGCCGGTGGTGAAGCGGCTCGGTCAGGACCTGACCAAGCAGGAGCTCGGCGGCGCCGACATCCAGACCCGGGCCGGCGCGATCGACCAGGCCGTCGAGACCGAGGAGGAGGCGTTCGACTATGCGCGGCGCTTCCTGTCCTATCTGCCGGCGTCGGTCTACGATCTGCCGCCGACCATTCCCTGTACCGACGATCCGGAGCGCGCCGAGGAGTCGCTGCTGACAGCCGTGCCGCGCAACCGCCGGCAGGTCTACAAGATGCGGCCGATCATCGAGGCCGTGGTCGACAAGGGCTCGTTCTTCGAGGTCGCCGCCAATTTCGGCCGGCCTGTCATCACCGGCCTGGCGCGGATCGAGGGCAGGGCGGTGCTGCTGCTCGCCAGCGATCCGTTCCACTACGGCGGCTCGTGGACTTCGGACGCGTGTCAGAAGGTGGTTCGCTGGGTCGACTTCGCCGAGACCTTCCATCTGCCTGTGGTCTATCTGATGGACTGCCCCGGCTTCATGATCGGGCTGGAGGCGGAGAAATCCGCCACCATCCGCCACGGCGTGCGGGCGATGGCCGCGGTCAACCAGAGCACCGTGCCGTGGTGCACCATCATCATCCGCAACGCCTTTGGTGTTGCCGGCGTGGTGCATCAGCCGGCCAACCGGTTCTCGATGCGCTATGCCTGGCCATCGGCCTACTGGGGCTCGCTGCCGCTCGAGGGCGGCATCGAGGCGGCCTATCGTGCCGAGATCGACGCGGCCGCCGATCCCGCCGCCAAGCTGCGCGAGATCGAGGACCGCCTCAACAAGCTGCGCTCGCCGTTCCGCTCGGCCGAGAAGTTCTGGGTCGAGGAGGTGATCGACCCGCGCAAGACGCGTTCGCTGCTCTGTGAGTTCGCGCGCCTCGCCGAGCCGATCCGCAAGGCCGGCCCGCCGAGCAACATGTCGACGCGACCATAGGGCCGCTTCCTACTCGCTCTCGCGATGCACGTCGTGGATCACGATGCCCATGCCGTTCTCGGGCATCTTGATCCAGTCGCGCCGCTTCAGCGAGCGCTTGGTGTCCTCGTGTCCGCTGGCCCAGTGCTCGCGCATCGAGGTGCCCGAAAACTCGTGGTCCTTGGCGTCGCCCTCATAGGCCTTCTGCTGATAGATCAGTTGCAGCAGCGTGATTCCCGGCAACCGGCTATTCGCCTTCTTGAGCTGGCGCTCTTCTTCCGACAAATGGTCGTCGGGGATCTTCGATAACGCATTGTGCAGGGCGGTGCGCAGATTGTAGGTCTTGCGGTAGACGTCGGTGTTGTAGCGGGTGCGCGACGAATACATGATGTCCTTGTGGCGGGCCATCACGTCCTGGATGTCGCGCGGCAGCGCGCCGCGCGCCGAGAACAGGTCGACCTGGAACACCAGCGAATTGGCATTGTCCTCCTGGTCGAGCAGATGCTGCAGCGGCGTGTTGGAGACGATGCCACCATCCCAGAAATGATCGGTGCCGACCTTCACCATCGGCAGTGCCGGCGGCAACGCGCCGCTCGCCATGATGTGCTCGGGGATGATCTCGTCATGGGCATTGTCGAAATAGATGAAATTGCCGGACAGCACGTTCACCGCGCCGACCGCAAAGCGCATCTTCTTGGAATTGATGCGGTCGAAGTCGACCAGCTCGAGCAGCGATTCCCGCAACGGCGTGGTGTCGTAATAGCTGGTCGCGGTGCGCGCACCGGCCGGGCTGAGCCACGGATTGGTCTGATGCGGGGTGAAGAAGCCGGGCTGTCCGAGCGTCGTCGTCATCCATGAGCTGGTAAGATTGCGCGCCTTGCGGAAGATGTCGCCGTCCGGCGTATAGTGCCAGATCTTGCGGCTGGTGATGCGGTCCCAGAACGTGTGCAGCCGCTCCAGCCGCTTCGCAGGAGGGTTGCCGGCGATGATCGCCGAGTTGATCGCGCCGATCGACACGCCGCAGACCCAGTCGGGCTCGATGTTGCATTCGTGCAGCGCCTGGTAGACGCCGGCCTGATAGGCACCCAGCGCGCCGCCGCCCTGCAGAACCAGCGCCACGCGATCGCATCCTTCGGGACGCCAGCCCGGCGTCGCGTGATCGATATCGTCGTAATGAGGGGTACGCGCGTCCATATCAGAAACTCCAAAGAATTCGCGGCGAGAATTCAGGGCGGCGATGACGCCCTGATGACAGATGAGGCGCCCGCGCGCGGCGCATCCGCCATGCCTGCCTGCATGGTTAGCAACGGGCTCCGCAGCGAGACGTGCTCAGGTATGCGCAACCGAGGTCACGCTGGCGTAACAGAGGTCACGCACCTGACGGAAATCCCTCATATCGCTGTCAATCTCGGCCATTAGCTTTCACGCAATGTTTGCAAACAGGGGGTCATGCGATGCGCAGGGAAGATCTGCTCAAGCTTCCGTCGATGCCGGCTGCCGGTCCGAGCTATCCCGCTGGCCCTTACCGCTTCATCGATCGCGAATTCCTCGTCATCACCTATGAGACCGATCCGGAATTGATCCGTGCCGGCCTGCCTGAGCCGCTGGAGCCGATCGAACAGTCGATCGTGCACTACGAATGGATCAAGATGCCCGACAGCTCCGGCTTCGGCAGCTACACCGAGTCCGGTCTCGTGATCCCCGCGCGACTGCATGGCGAAGAGGTCAACTTCGTCTGCCAGATGTATCTCGACGATGATCCGCCGATCGCGGCCGGTCGCGAGATCTGGGGTTTTCCGAAGAAATACGCCCATCCAAAGCTCGAGATCGTCAAGGACACGCTGACCGGCACGCTGGAATATGCCGGCCAGCTCGTCGCGATGGGCACGATGGGCTACAAGCACGAGAGCATGGCGGGCAACGGCGACGTCACCCGCGCCACGCTGTCGAAGACGCAAGTTAATCTGAAGATGATCCCGGGCGTCGATGGTCATCTCGAAATCTGTCAGCTGGTCGCGATCAACCTGACCGACATCGTCGTCAAGGGCTCCTGGATCGGGCCGGGCCGGCTGCATCTCGTGCCGCATGTCAACGCGCCGGTCGCGGATTTCCCGGTCAAGCGCGTCATCGGCGCGCATCACTATATCGCCGACCTGACGCTGCCGTTCGGCCGCGTCGTGCACGACTACAACAAGGAAGCCGCCGAGGCGGCCGCGCCGACCGGCCTCGCTGCGGAGTAAGCGCGCCGCGCCCGCATCAGGCAGCGGCCGGCTTCGGCTCGGCCGCCGGCTTCGGTTGCGGCCGCGCGATCGCCAGCGTGATCAGCGCAGCGCAGACGCATAGCGCGCCGGCGATGAAGAACGCCGGCAGATAGCTGGAATAGACCGTGCGCGATACGCCGGCGCCGAATGCGGCCGCGCCGGCGCCGAGCTGGTGGCCGGCGAAGATCCAGCCGAACACCAGGTTGGCGCGCTCGGCGCCGAACCGCTGCGCGGTGAGGCGCACCGTCGGCGGCACGGTTGCGATCCAGTCGAGCCCGTAGAACATCGCGAACAGCGACAGGCCGTAGAAGGTGAAATCGGAGTACGGCAGGTACAGCAGCGACAGGCCGCGCAGGCCGTAATACCAGAACAGCAGATAGCGGTTGTCGTAGCGGTCCGACAGCCAGCCCGAGATGATGGTGCCGAAGAAATCGAAGATGCCCATCGCGGCGAGCAGGCTCGCGGCCTGCACCTGCGGGATGCCGAAATCGAGACACATCGGGATCAGGTGAACCTGGACCAGGCCGTTGGTCGAGGCGCCGCAGACGAAGAACGTCGCGAACAGGATCCAGAACACCGACGATTTCGAGGACTCGCGCAGCGTGCCGAGCGCGGCCGCCATGATCGGCGCATTGGCCGGCGGCGGCGCGGGGAGGGGCGCGGTGCCGTTGTCGCCGAACGGGCGCAGGCCGACGTCGCTCGGCCGGTCGCGCATCAGCATCAGCACCGCGAAGGCGGCGACGCCGAGCATGACGCAGACGAATCCAAGCGCGACGCGCCAGCCATAGCGCTCCGTGATGGTGGCGAGCAGCGGCAGGAAGGCGAGCTGCCCGGTCGCGACGCTCGCGGTGAGCATGCCGATCACGAGGCCCCGCCGCGCCACGAACCAGCGCGTGGCAATGGTTGCGCCGAGCACCAGCGCCGTCATGCCGGTGCCGATCCCGATCACCACGCCCCACAGCAGGATGAGCTGCCAGACCTGCGTCATCGCCAGCGAGGTGACGAGGCCGGAGACCACGATCAGCTGCGCTGCCAACGTCACGTTGCGCAGGCCGTAGCGGTTCATCAGCGCGGCGGCGAACGGCGCCATCAGCCCGAACAGGATGAAGCGGATCGACAGCGCCGAGGAGATTTCCGCGGTGGACCAGCCGAACTCCTTCTGCAGGGGCACGATGAAGACGCCGGGCGCGCCGACGGTGCCGGCCGAGATCAGCGCGGCGAGGAAGGTCACGGCGACCATCACCCAGCCATAATGGATGTTGCGGCGGGCGAGAGCGGAAGCGAGCCAGTTCGAGATCATTGTGGTCCGGATCAAATGCAATGAGGGTCTATTCGTGATGCGCAATATGGCACAGCGCGGCTATGTCTAAAATGGCGAAGTTCCCTCGTTTTCGGACATAGGCACGAACGGCCTCGCCGCGTCATTGCGAGCAAAGCGAAGCAATCCATCGATCCGCATGCGCGGACGCACGGATTGCTTCGTCGCTATCGCTCCTCGCAATGACGGATGCTGTCGCTTCAGTGCGTCACCCGCTCGACCGCGATCGCGGTGGCTTCGCCGCCGCCGATGCACAGCGCAGCGACGCCGCGCTTCAGGTTCTGCGCCTCCAGCGCGTGCAGCAGCGTCACGATCAGCCGCGCGCCGGTGGCGCCGATCGGATGGCCGAGCGCGCAGGCGCCGCCATTGATGTTCAACCGGTCGCGCGGAATTCTGAGGTCGCGCTGCGCCGCCATCGCGACCACCGCGAACGCCTCGTTGATCTCGAACAGGTCGACATCGCCGACGCTCCAGCCGATCTTGTCGAGCAGTTTTCTGATCGCCGGGATCGGCGCGGTCGTGAACCACTGCGGTTCATCGCTGTGGGTGGCGTGGCCCTTGATCTCGGCCAGCACGGGCAGGCCGTCGCGGTCGGCAAGCGAGCGTTTCGCCAGGATCAGCGCCGCAGCGCCGTCGGCATTGGCCGAGGAGGCCGCCGGCGTGATGGTGCCGTTAGCGCGGAACGCCGGCTTAAGGCCAGGGATTTTGGCCGGATCGACCTTCAGCGGGTGCTCGTCATTGGCGATGATGCGCGGACCGGCCTTCTCGCTGAGCGTGATCGGCGCGATCTCGGCCTTGAAGGCGCCGCTCTCGACCGCCTTGCGGGCGCGGCTCAGCGTCTCCATCGCGTAGGTGTCCTGGTCGGCGCGGGTGAACTGGTAGGCTTCCGCAGTGGCCTCGCCGAAATCGCCCATCGAGCGGCCGGTCTCATAGGCGTCCTCGAGCCCGTCCATCATCATGTGGTCGATGATGCGATCGTGGCCGGCGCGATAGCCGCCGCGGGCCTTCTGCAACAGATACGGCGCGTTGCTCATGCTCTCCATGCCGCCGGACAGCACGATCTCGGCAGAGCCCGCCTTGATGATGTCATGGGCCAGCATGGTCGCCTTCATGCCCGAGCCGCAGACCTTGTTGACGGTGGTGGCGCCGGCGGCATCGGGAAGCCTGGCGCCGCGCGCGGCTTGGCGGGCAGGCGCCTGACCCTGGCCGGCGGGCAGCACATTGCCCATGAAAACCTCGTCGATCCGCTCGGGCGCGAGCTTTGCGCGCTCCAGCGCCGCTCCGATCACATGCGAGCCGAGCTTGTGGGCGGCGAGCGGCGTGAGCTCGCCCATGAAGCGGCCGAGCGGGGTACGGGCGGCGGAAAGGATGACGACGGGATCGGCGCTGGATGCCATGGCGGAACTCCGTTCAATGCGCGGAATCTGATCAGATTATGTTTATCATATAATGCGATGCAAAAAATGCAACTGCGGCTCCCATGACAAAATGTCGTGTTCGCATGAATTGATGCGGGGATTTTTCACCCCGATCTCCGCTGTCGTCCTGGCGAAAGCCAGGACCCATAATCACAGGGCTGTGTTGTGGAGTGGGCTGCGGCCCCAGGGTCGCACGGCAATTCGCATTGGTGGTGATGGGTCCCGGCCTTCGCCGGGACGACGATGTGGATGGTTCTCGATTCAAGATGTCGAACAGGTGGTGTCATCACCCGCGAAAGCGAAGGCGGGTGATCCAGTATTCCAGAGACGGTTGTGCTTGAGCCGAGAGGCCGCGGCGTACTGGATCGCCCGGTGACGGGTGTAGGAGGTAATAAGATTGCCTCCACGCGTCGTCACTGCGAAGGGCGCGCTGCGGTGGGCTGGGCTGCCTAAATGAGCGCAGGGGCGCCTAGGCGCCGGAGCGTGGCCGGCACATACGGGCCGGCCATCAATAGCGGCCACCGTCGCGCTTTTGCTGCGTGAGCCATTCCGACAGGGTTTTCGTTTTCGGTGCTGGATCGCGGGACGGGCTTCGTCCAATGTTGCCGGAACGCGTCGACCGAAGCTCGATCGATTCAGTTTTCATGGTTGCAGCCGCGGATGCGGTCGATCTATCCGCAGCTTCCTTTTCGAGGCGCAGCTTCTTCAACCGCGCCATCTTGTCCCGCTCTGCCTCGGTTTCAGCCGTGTCGGATAGCAGCGCCTTGTGGTGAGCAGCCTCTGCCGAACCCAGCACGCCGATAATCGTGGTCTCGCCCAGCGCCTTGCAGGCCTCGAGCCGATGCAATCCCTCGAGCAAGACGAGCCGGCTCTCATCCGGCCGAACGAGGATCGGAACTTGTTGCCCAATTTCCAGAATGCTGGCCGCTATCTCTTGAACGACCTCAAGCCTGAGGGTCTTCCTTTTCTTCAAGGGAACGTAGATCTGATCGATTGGAAGGCTTTCCGGGCCAGGCACGCTGTCACTTCCTCCTCAGGGGCGATCCAAAACAGGTTCAAGGATGCAGCGCTACGCCGTGGCTGGAACCTTGTAAATCGGAGCGGGGGCCTCAAGCGCTCGACTTCATGCCCTAATCCGACCGCCAGGCGCCGAGCAAGAATCGCCGCTTCGGCGCGGAGCCTGCCTGCTTCTGCATGTCGGGCAGATCGACGGCATAACGCTTCATCGCTAGCCGGATTGCGATCCCGATGATCACAAAGGGCGTCACGTAGATCGCGAAAACTTCGAAGGCCGTCATGGTGTCCTCCGCGGTCTCGGACAGGCATTGTAGCACATCATCGCACGGGGCGGAGCAGACGGATGCTCCGGCAGCGCGTGCCGGTGGGCAGTGCAACACGCCGCTACCACCGCGCATGGCCGCATGCGGCGGCTTCGATTGACACGGACACCGTCGGCGTTACGTTCCGGAACAGGGAATTTTCCCAAGAGAATCAACATCCGCAATCAAGACCCAGAAGAACCAAGAAAAGGGCAGGACACGCCGTGACACGCGTCATCGCGTCGTGAGCGGGACCACGCGGACCTCCGCGCTCGCACCGTTTCGCATCCGCAGCTATCGCTTCCAATGGCCGTCCGATCTGCTCACTTCCTGGGCGTTCGAGGTCGAGACGCTGGTGCTCGGCTGGTACATCATGGTCGAGACCGGCTCGGTGCTGCTGCTGACCGTGCTGGCCTCGCTGCAATATGTCGGCACGCTGGTGGCGCCCGTCGTCGGCATGATCGGCGATCGGATGGGGCATCGCGATCTCCTTGCCGTGATGCGCTTTGCCTATACGGCGCTGGCCGGAACCATCATGACGCTGGCGCTGACCGGGCACCTGGCGCCGGTGAACGTCATGATCATCGTCGCGATCATGGGGCTGATCCGCCCGTCGGACCTCGGCGTGCGCGGCGCGCTGCTTGCCGACATCATGCCGCCCGAGCAACTGGTCGGCGCCATCAGCCTGGCGCGCACCACGCAGGACTCGGCACGCATCGCCGGCGCCTTGACCGGGGCGGGATTGTTCGCCGCACTAGGCATCGGCTATGTCTATGTCGGGATCGCCGGTTTCTATTTCATTGCCGCCATCCTGATGCTGTGCATGAGCCGGCCGAAGTCGCACGGCGCTGTCGATCAGTCCGATATCGACCTGCCGGGCTCGAAACTGCTGCGCGACCTCAAGGAGGGCATCGTATATGCCTGGAGCGGCCCGGGCATGCGCGCCGCGCTCTGCGTCGCCTTCCTCGCCAACCTCACCGCGTTTCCGCTGACCAACGGTCTGTTGCCCTATGTCGCGCGCGACATCTTCCACACCGACCAGACCGGCCTCGGCTATCTCTCCGCGAGCTTTGCGGTCGGCTCGCTGATCGGCTCGATCACGCTCAGCATGGCCGGCGGCGTGCGCATCGCGCGGCTGCTGATCGGCGCGACGCTCGCCTGGTACGCGATGCTGCTGGTGTTCGTCGAGCTCCGCACCATGCCGGTGGCGATGGCGTGCCTGGTGCTCGCCGGCATCGCGCAGAGCATGTCGATGATCTCGGCCGCGGTGATGCTGATGCGCAATGCCAGCGCACATCTGCGCGGCCGCGTCATGGGCGTGCGCATGATGGTGATTTACGGCCTGCCGCTCGGCCTGCTCGCGGCCGGCAGCCTGATCGATCTGATCGGCTACACCGCGACCGGCACGCTGCTCGCCGCCGCCGGCTTCATCGCGATGCTGGCGATCGCCGTGCACTGGCGGGCCGATCTCTGGCCGGTGCATGCGCCGGCGAATGCGAGGTGAGGGATGAAGCGAAGCGATTCCGGGGAATTAGTTCCGCATGTCGCTGCGCTCATGCGGGCTACAAGATAGCTCACGAAGTGAAGCGATGATCACTGGTAAAGACATCGTCAAGTACATCATCTGGGTGAGCTTTGTTCTAACGATTCTCGCCCTTTGCGTGACGTTCTTGCCGCGCGCAGGCCACCCCCAAACACCAAAGAGCGCTTGGCATTTGTAGCCCGGATGGAGCGAACGGCGATCCGGCGCGGAGCCGCTCACGCTGCCTGCGCGGCCCGGCGAATGTGAACCGGCACCGACTTGTACGACGGCGTGCCGCTCTCCTTGTCCTGGTAGTCGAGCGGCACCAGGCCGTTGGCTTCTGGATAATAGGCGGCGACCGAGCCGCGGGCGATGTCGTAGACGATCGCGGTCAAGGTCAAGCGCCGTGGCGCGCCCGAGGGCAGCGCGGTCTCGATCTCGACGAGATCGCCATGGGCGAGGCCGCGCGCGGAGAGGTCGGCCTCGTTCGCGAACAGCACGTCGCGCCGGCCGAACACGCCGCGATAGCGGTCGTTCAGGCCGTAGATCGTGGTGTTGTACTGGTCGTGGCTGCGGATGGTGGCGAGCTTGAGGACTGACTTGTCCGCCAGCACCGGATCCTCTTCGAGGTCGTCGAAGATCAGGAATTCGGCCTTGCCTGACGGCGTGGTCCATTTGCGCTCGGTCGGCGGCAGCGGCAGGCGGAAGCCGCCGGGAGTGCGGATGCGCGCGTTGTAATCCTTGAAGTCAGGGAAGACGCCCTCGATGGCGTCGCGGATGCGGTCGTAGTCGGCGATCAGCTCGGCCCACGGCACCTTGGTCGCCGGCAGGGTCGCCATCGCGATGCCGGCAATGATCGCCGATTCCGACAGCAGATCTTCGGAGGCCGGGGTGAGCTTGCCGCGCGAGGCGTGTACCATCGACATCGAATCCTCGACCGTGACGACCTGCGGGCCCGAGGCCTGGATGTCGCGCTCGGTGCGGCCCAGCACCGGCAGGATGATCGACTGCTTGCCGACCAGAAGATGCGAGCGATTCAGCTTGGTGCCAAGATGCACGGCAAGCTCAAGCTTGCGCATCGCGGCCGTGCAGCGTTCCGGGTCGGGCAAAGCGATGGCAAAATTGCCGCCGAGGCAGACCAACACCTTCGATCGACCGTCGTCGATCGCCTCCATCGCGGCGACCGCGTCATGGCCGTGATGGCGCGGCGGCTTGAAGCCGAAGGTGCGCTCGATGCCCTCGAACATCGGGATGTTGGGCTTCTCGGTGATGCCGACGGTGCGGTTGCCCTGCACGTTGGAGTGGCCGCGCAGCGGGCAGATGCCGGCGCCCGGCTTGCCGTAATTGCCCTTCAAGAGCAGCAGGTTTGCGATCTGCTGCACATTGTCGGTGCCGCGCATGTGCTGGGTGATGCCCATGCCGTAGGTGACGATGGTGGCGTTGGATTTTGCATACGCGACCGCGACCTCACCGAGCTGCGCGCGGCTGAAGCCGGAGACGGTCTCGATCGCCTCCCAGGGCGTCGCACGCAGGTCGGCCGCGAACGCCTCGAAGCCGTTGGTGTGCTCGGCGATGAAGGCGTGGTCGAGCACGTCTTTCGTCGCGTCATCCTTCTCGATCAGTGCCTTCATGACGCCCTTCAGCACCGCGGCGTCGGCCCCGACCTTCGGCTGGTAGTAGGTCGAGGCGATCCGCGTCGAGCCGAGCGTCGCCATCTCGATCGGGTCCTGCGGATCGGCGAAGCGCTCCAGCGCGCGTTCGCGCAAGGGATTGAACACGATGATCGGCACGCCGCGGCGCGACACCTCCCACAAGGTGCCCATCATGCGCGGATGGTTGGTGCCGGGGTTGTGGCCCATCGCGATGATCAGCTCGCAATGGTCGAAATCGTCCAGCGACACCGTGCCCTTGCCGATGCCGATCGATTGCGGCAGCCCGACGCTGGTCGCCTCGTGGCACATGTTGGAGCAGTCCGGAAAATTGTTGCTGCCGTATTCGCGCGCGAAGATCTGGAACAGGAAGGCAGCCTCGTTGGAGGCGCGGCCGGAGGTGTAGAACTCGGCCATGTTGGGATCCGGCAGCGCGCGCAGGCTCTCGCCGATCCGCGCGAAGGCGTTCTCCCAGCTGATCGGCTGGTAGGTGTCGCTTGCGGCGTCATAGGCGAGGGGCTGGGTCAGGCGGCCCTCGTTCTCCAGATGGAAATCGGTCCAGCCGAGCAGTTCGGTCACGGTGTGCGCGGCAAAGAACTCCGGCGTGACGCGCTTGCTGGTCGCCTCCCAGGTCACGGCCTTGGCGCCGTTCTCGCAGAACTGGAAGGCGGAGGTGTGCTCCTTGTCGGGCCAGGCGCAGCCCGGGCAGTCGAAGCCATCGGGCTTGTTGGTCCGCAGCAGCGTGATCGGCGCCTCGACCAGATCCATCTGGGTGCGAACCGCCTCGGCGGTTGCCTTGAGGGCGCCCCATCCGCCGGCGGGAGCATCATAGGGGCGGATACCGGGAACGTCGCGCTTTTGGACCATATGTCCTCCTGCTGCTCTTGAGTTCTGACCCGTGCGTTTGTCCCCGAAGCGATTGCTTGTTTTGCGACACCTGCGCGCTTCGATCGACGTTCTCGATCTGAAACAGCCGTCTCGTGGAGGAGGTTAGACTAGTCAGCCAGAGCTTGCGGTCAACAGTCTGTCAGACGCGTAGCCCGGGTTGGAGCCAACAGGTCGCGCGAAGGCGCGCCCGATCAACTCTACTAGACTGCTTTTCGAAGACCAGAGTCCACCAGCGTTAGCTGTGGAGGAGATCCCGGCGTCACATATCTGTTGACGCCCGGTGTTAGGACCGGCTTGCACCGCCCGGCATTTTCCGCGGGGTGCTCTCCGCATTGCCTGATCTATCGAATTGCTCCTCCCCCGACAAAAAAGGCTCAGCTCCATGACGCGCTTGCTCTTTGGCACTGCCGCTGCCGGTGTCCTGCTTGCGGCCGCATCGTCCGCCCATGCCGGCTCCACGCTCTCATACGTTCCGGACAGCCTGACACAATCCGTGATCGAACACGGACCGTGGACGCTGCATCAGTCCGGACATCATTTTCATCACGACGCTTCCGGCATCGTGCCGCCGGGCACGCTCACGCCGCCCTACAATCCGGCCCTCTATGGGACGCCTTATGCCGGCTATTGCTCGGCGAACGGCGAGACCACGATCAATCACGGCAAGAGCGTGATGCAGCCGTACTATTTTCCGTTCGTTCGCCGTCGCGGCGCGGTCCTTGAAGGCCTGTTCGACTATCGCCCGCGCAATGAACAGGAGGCGACGGTCGCTGCGATCTCGACGGATTGGGGCGCGACCTGGCAGTTCAGGGGCAAGGCGCTGGCGCTCAACCCCTACTGCCCGTGGGATGCGACCGATCCGGACAACCAGAACGTCAACGTCAACGGCGTGAAGACGGCGTACGGCTCGTCGAGCGCAAATGCCGGCGACAACGGGCTTGGCCACGCCTTCGTGCTGTCCGTGAAGGGCAAGCAACGCGTCTATCATCTCAACCGCGCCGATGGTCACATCGACAGCGATCAGCTCGTGGTCCATCCGCTGCATCGCGGCGAGGACTTCTCGCTGTTCGGACTTCCGGAACTCGGATTTGTCAGCCCGCTTGGGTCCGGCGGCTATCCCAAGCTCGAGGCTACGGCGGGTGCGACCACCGGCCTGATCGATCCCGACGCGATTCTCGGCGCCGTGCACATGGGCGAGAAGACCGCCGTCGTCTACGTCTCCAAGAACCTCACCCCCGGCGACAAGGGCTTCCCGGCCAACCAGGTGTGCCCGTCAACGCCGGCCTTCGCGCTGACCAACCTCGTCAACAAGAAGCCGCGGAAGGCCAACCATGACGTGATCACGATTCGTGTTGCAACGACGACTGATGGCGTGAACTTCACCGACGCCGGCCCGGCGACCGGCCTCAACGACCAGACCACGGTTGCGCTGAACGGCATTCGCTGGCTCGGCAGCGGCAGCATCCTGCGCATTCACGACGGGCGCTTCGGCATGTTCTTCGGCGCCGGAAACTGCCTGGACAACGACTCCGATGGCTTCCACTTCATCGGCTACGCCGAAACCGACAATCCGGTTCGCGGCGCCGGCGATCTCCTGAAGTGGCACGTGGTCAACGGCTTCGACAATCCGATCCTGTCCACCGACAAGGTCGTCGATCCCGCCGGCCCGCGGCCGTATCCGCTGAATGCGCCGCTCGTGAACGTTCATGGCGCAGATGCGCTGACGGCCGCGCAAGTCGCGCCCTTCGTACCGCCGGGCGAGGGCTACACCTCGAACTTCTTCAGCGGCCGGGTCTACGATCCGCAGGCGGTGCTGACCGACGAGCGGACCGTGACGATCGTGTTCGCCGGCTACAACACGCCGCAGCCGAGCAACAATCTCGGTGACTACCGGTCGATCGGCCGGTTCCAGCTTGGCGTCCGACCCGGCTACTTCATGCCGCCCTTCGTCGAGTCCGAGGACTGAGGCGCGCGGAAATCCAGACTGACAAGGACGCGGATCGAAGTTTGGACGGCTCGATCCGCGTCTTCCTATTTGCTATTTCTTGCGATCGAGAAACCCCTGCAGCAGCCGCTGCGGCTCGCCGGTCAGGAAAGACTTTCCGAACACGCCGACGCTGAGGTTCACGGACTCGGTCAGCGGCAGCTCTTCCCACTGCCGCAGCAGGTCCTTCTGGATGCGCAGCGCTTCGGGGCCGCATTCCAGCAGCGCTTTCACGGTGTGCTCGACGGCCTCATCGAGACCGCCGGGTTTTGCCACTGTGTCGATGAGACCCCAGGACAGCGCGGTCGGGGCGTCGATGTTCTCGGCGGTCATCATCAGCCAGCGGGCGCGGCCCCAGCCGATCAGCCGCGGCAGCAGCGCCGCATGAATCACCGAGGGGATGCCGACCCTGACCTCGGGCATGCCGAACATCGCGTCATGCGCCGCGACGCGGACGTCGCAGGCGGCCGCGACCTCGAGCCCGCCACCGAGGCACCAGCCGGGCAGGCGGGCGATGACAGGCGCCGGAAACTTCCGCACGGCCTCGCAGAGGTCGCGCAGGCGGCTGATGAAGCCTTCGGCGGACTTCTGATCGAGCGTCGCCATCTCCTTGATGTCGGCGCCGCCGATCATGCTGCGCTCGCTTTCGCCGGCCAGGATCACCGCGCGGATGCTGTGGTCGGCGGCCAGATGCTCGAAACCTTCGCGCACGCCGTTGGTCACGGCTGAGCTCACGATGTTCAGCTTGCCGGCGTTGCAGATGGTGAGGCGGACGACGCCTCTGCTGTCGCGGTCGATGCCGCAGTGGGGATTGAGCATGTCCATGGAATGGTTCCGGCGCAGGAATTGATCGCGCCATGTCCCGGACAAAGCAGGTCCCTGTCAAGCATCGGTGGCTGTTGCGCTGGCGAACGCAGATATATAGAATTATACACGTCATATAAAAGGAGCCAACATGACCGCCGGCGAGACATCAGACCTTCATTCCCCCGAGTTGACGCGCACGCGCGTGGTGGAATGGCAGGCGCCTGGGCCGGTGGCAAAGGCGGCGATGCCGATGTCCGGCATCGAGGCGATGCGTGCGATCCGCGACGGCGTGTTACCGCCGCCGCCGATGGCCAGGCTGATCGGCTTCCGCGTGGCCGTAGTCGAGGAGGGGTGGATCGTGATGGAGCTCGAGCCGCATGAGAGCCTGGAAAACACCATCGGCCTGCTGCACGGGGCGACCGCCGCGGCGCTGCTCGACACCGCGATGGGCTGTGCGATCTCCACCGTGCTGCCGGCGGGCCAGACCTCGGTCACGCTCGACCTCAAGCTGACCTATCTGCGCCCGCTCTCGGTCCGCTCGGGAACCATCTCGGCCGAGGGCAAGGTGATCAAGCTCGGCCGCCAGACCAGCTACACCGAGGGCTTCGTCCGCGACGGCAGGGGCAGTCTTGCGGTGCACGCGACTGCGACATTCTCGATGCTCGGCGGGGAACCCAAAGCGGCTGATAACGCGAAATAACTGCAGCATTCCCGGCGCAAAACTGCTATTATATGATTAGAAACATTCCAAGAGATCGGCATGCGCTATTCGAAAGAACACAAGCAGGAGACCCACGCGCGAATCGTGAAGAAGGCCGCGACGCGGCTGCGTGAGAAGGGCGCCCACGGCATCGGCGTCGCCGACCTGATGAAGGACGCCGGGCTGACCCATGGCGGCTTCTACGCGCATTTCGACTCGCGCGAGGCGCTGGTGATCGAGGCGTTCAACTATGCGATGGACCGCGCCACCGAGCGCTGGCGCAAGGTCACCGCTGAGGTAGCGCCGGAGAAGCGGCTTTCGACCATTGTCGACGGCTATCTGTCGGCGACCCATCGCGACGACCCCGGCCAGGGCTGCGCGGTGCCGGCGCTCGGCGCCGAGATCGCCCGCGAAAGCCCGAAGACCCGCAAGGCCTTCGCGCTCAAGCTCGACCAGATGATCGACATGATCGCCGACCAGATCCAGGACGTGCCGCGCAAGACCGCGCGCAAGCAGGCGATGGCGGCGCTGGCCACTATGATGGGCACCATCGTGATGTCGCGGATCGCGGGCAATGGCGAGATGTCCGACGAGATCCTGAGCGCGGGCCGCGAGGCGACGCTGGGACGCGCCGCTGCGGCGAAGGCACCTGCGAAGAAGAAGGTGAATTAGGCAATTCGCTTCCCCAACGTCGTCCCGGCGAAGGCCCTAGGGCATGCACAGATCTCTGAGGGACCATCCAGCGGCTGCGGCGTGGAAGTATTGCAGGCCGTGTTTCATAGTGATGGGGCCCGGCGGTTTGGACGATGGATA